>FSWR01000052.1_pt1 | contig 241988 bp, 239 predicted proteins | sample 1638041 | NCBI WGS metagenome assembly FSWR01 (sample SAMEA3914789, study PRJEB12502) | metagenome | biome: forest; material: soil | place: Canada | collected 2011-07-03 | depth 0.3 m | reverse complement strand
TCACACGGCAAGCGCGGTCTCTCTCGTCGGTGGCGGCAGCAGCGTCATCCGACCGGGCGCTGCGGCGCGCGCCTCGCATGGAGTGCTCTTCCTCGACGAGGCGCCCGAGTTCCAGCCGGCGGCGCTCGACGCGCTTCGCCAGCCCCTCGAATCCGGCGTCATCAGCATTCACCGGGCAAATGCGGTCGCGCACTTTCCTGCGCGGTTCCAGCTGATCTTGGCCGCGAACCCCTGCCCGTGCGGACAGTACGGTGCCCAGGACTCGGAATGCGTGTGTCCGCCGCATACTCGGCGGCGGTACCTCGCTAGGCTGTCCGGCCCCCTGCTCGATCGTATCGACATCCAGTTGCGCGTGTCTCGCGTGACCGCGGCACGGCTGAGGATGACAAACGACGCTCCGCGCCTCAGCACGGCTCAGGCACGCGATCGGGTGATCGACGCCCGCGGGGTGACGGCGGAGCGCCTCGCCGCGACCCCGTGGACGCTCAACTCGCAGGTGCCTGGTTCCTGGCTGCGGGCAGACGGGGTTCGCCTCTCGCCGGCGACGACAGTGTCCATCGATCGAGCGCTGGAACGCGGTGGCCTCACCATGCGTGGCTACGACCGTGTGCTGCGGTTGGCCTGGACCATTGCGGACCTGGCCGGCGACGCGCGCCCGACGGCCGATCATCTCGGGCGGGCGCTCTACCTCAGAAAGGCATTCTCATGACGTTTTTCGGACTCGACGCGGCACTCGTGCCGCCGCTCGTGCGCGCCGTGGCCGGCGAGGATCTGCCCGATGAGCAGATCGAGGACCGTTTCGCCGGGGCGAGCTGGACCGGCATCGCCGAACCCGGCGATCGGGTGGCCGGAGAGCTCGTTGCCGCGCTCGGGCCAGGCCGCGCGCTCGCGTCCCTCGTCGAGGGGTGGACGAAGGAGACCATCCTGGAGTCGGCTGCCGCGAGCGGAGCCGAGGTGTCGCTCGACGACGTGGACGCCGCACTGGCGCGATGGCGTCCTCGCGTGAGATCGGCCGCAGCCGTGACCGCGCTGCGGCAGGCGGCGCGATTCTCGGTCACGCTTCTCGTGCCGGGCGATCCTTCGTGGCCGGCGGGCCTCGACGACCTCGGGTCGCACGCGCCGCTCGCGCTCTGGCTCCGCGGCAACGAGTCGACGCTTGCCACGCTGCACCGCTCGATTGCGCTCGTAGGTGCTCGCGCGGCGACAGGCTACGGGGAACACGTCACGATGGAGGCATCCGCGGGTCTCGTCGACCGTGGCTACACGATCGTCTCGGGAGCCGCCTACGGCATCGACGGCATGGCCCACAGGGCTGCGCTCGCCAGTTCCGGGCTCACCGTTGCATTCCTCGCCGGGGGAGTGGACCGCTTCTATCCGAGCGGTCATGACCAACTCCTGACCCGCATCGCGGAGTCGGGAGCGGTCGTTTCGGAGCTACCGTGCGGGTCGTCGCCGACCAAATGGCGATTTCTGCAACGCAACAGACTCATCGCTTCGACGAGCCGGGCCACCGTGGTGCTCGAAGCGGGTTGGCGGTCGGGGTCGCTCAATACCGCAGGGCACGCGGCGACCGTCGGACGGCCGCTCGGCGCAGTTCCCGGCCCCGTGACCTCGGCTGCCTCAGCCGGATGTCATCGCCTCATCCGCGAATTCGACGCCGTCTGCGTGACCAGCGCCGAAGAGATGTCGGAGCTCGCTCCGCTGGAGAGCGCGACTCCGGACGCGGCCGCGGGCAACGGACACGATCTCGGCGCCGCGGAACGGACGCGCGTGCTCGACTCGCTCAGCGGCCGATCGCCCCGGTCGTCGGCGGACATCGCGGCTCGCTCGGGGCTTTCGGTGGCCGGCGTGCAGGCCGTGCTCGGCGTGCTCGAGTTGGACGGAAAAGCGAAGGAGGAGCAACGGGGCTGGACGGCCGCGAAACAGTGAGGATTGCCGCACCGCCGTCATAGGGTGGTGCGGTGATCCAATTCGGACAGTATCCGGCCCCAACCCATGTCATCGCGCACATCAGTGATACACACTTCCTCGGTGGTGATCGCCCGCTCTACGGCACGCTGCCCACGCACAACAACCTGATTCGCGCGCTCGAGCAGCTCGAACGGTCGGGCAGCAAGCCGCAAGCGATCGTCTTCACCGGTGACCTCGCCGATCTCGCCGAGCCCGACGCCTATCGACGGTTGCGCGAGATCGTGGAGCCCGCAGCCGATCGCCTCGGCGCTCGAGTGGTCTGGGTCATGGGAAACCACGACGAGCGCTTTCAGTTCGCGAAAGAACTGCTCGATGATGGCGGAACGGACGAACCGCAGGATCGCGTCTATGACCTCGCCGGATTGCGGGTCATCGCCCTTGACAGCACCGTCCCCGGTTACCATCACGGCGACCTGACGGATGCCCAGCTCGACTGGCTCTCCGGGGTGCTCGACAGGGCGGCGCCGCATGGCACCCTTCTGACCATGCACCACCCGCCGATCCCGACCTCCCTCGAACTCATGGCGCTGCTCGAACTGCGCGGCCAGAGCCGTCTCGCCGAGGTCATTCGCGGCACGGATGTGCGCGGCATCCTCGCCGGGCATCTGCACTACGCGACCAACAGCCTCTTCGCCGGTGTGCCCGTCTCGGTCGCCGCAGCGACCTGCTACACGATGGATCTCAGCGCGCCGATCCACACGCTGTCCGGCATCGACGGTTCCCAGGCCTTCAATCTCGTGCACGTCTACAGCGACCAGATCGTGCATTCCGTCGTTCCCATCGGCACGTTCGCCGAAGCCAGCCGGTTCGGCGAGCTCTTTCTGCGAGGGATGGCAGCCATGTCGCCGGAAGAGCGACTCGAGGCATTCTCGAGCAAGGCGTCGACTTACACGGTGGCGCAGGTCGAGGCGATGGGCTCGGCCGACTGAGCTTTTCTGCCGCGCGCTGCGCCTCCGCGTTCCCCGGCCCAAGTGCGCGACCATGGATCTGTGCAGCTTGACCAGGCCGTCGCCGACTTCGCGGGGTACCTTTCCGCCGAGCGCGGGTTCAGCGAGCACACCGTGCGGTCGTATCGTTCGGATCTGACCCAGCTGGCCGATTTTGCTCGCGTACGCGGGGTCGCACGTGCGGAAGACCTGTCCCTCGATCTCCTGCGGGACTGGCTCTGGCAGGGATCCCAGGCAGGTCTGGCTAAGTCGACCCTCGCGCGTCGCTCGGCCGCGTCCCGCAGCCTGACCTCATGGCTGACGAGAAGCGGCGTGGCATCGGCAGATGCCGGGGTCAGGCTCAAGGCACCGAAGCCCGACCATCACCTCCCACGCGTCCTCACCCGAGCTCAGATCGACGGCATCCTGTCGGGGCTCACGGCGCGGGCGACCACCGGGCATGCCGAAGCCATCCGGGATCTCGCCGTCATCGAGCTGCTCTACGCATCGGCACTGCGGGTCAGCGAAGTCACCGGCCTCGACGTGGAGAGCGTCGACCTCGGGCGCCTGACGGTGCGGGTCACCGGCAAGGGCTCGAAGGAGCGCGTCGTGCCGTTCGGCGTGCCGGCGAAGGATGCCGTCGTGCTCTACCTTGAGGCGGCAAGGCCACGCCTCGTCGAGCAAGCCGGGGAGCCGACCCGCGCCCTGTTCATCGGCCCGCGCGGAGCACGGCTCGGCACACGCAGCGTCTATGGGCTGGTCTCGTCCCTGCTCCAATCGACCACCGGAGGCGGTCCGGCCGGTCCGCACACCCTCCGCCATACTGCGGCTACGCACCTGCTCGACGGAGGGGCGGATCTCCGCGCGGTGCAGGAGCTTCTCGGTCACGCCAGTCTCGGCACCACCCAGATTTACACCCACGTATCGACGGAGCGGCTCAAAGAGAGCTACCGGTCGGCACACCCGCGAGCGTAGCCTCGGCGAGCGCTCGCGAGCACCGCTACGGCAATTCCCTGGTCGGCAGCAGAACCGACCGCGGAAGGCCGCCCACGTAGTTGAGCGGCGACACATACTCTCCGTGGAGGCGAACGCCGAAGTGCAGGCAGGTCGCTCCGCAGTGCCCGGCCGCGAGCGTGCCGAGCGTCTCGCCTCGCCGAACGACGGCGCCCTCGACCAGCGCGGTATCGACCGGCTCGTAGCTCGAGACGAGGCCGCCCGCGTGTCGCACCGACAGCACCGTACGATCCACGACGAACCCGGCGAAGCTGACGACCCCGTCATGCGGCGCGATCACGGGCGAGCGGGCGGCTGCCGCGATGTCGAGGCCGCGATGCCCGCTGGCATACCTGGTCTCGGGCGCTACGAACGGCTTCACGATCGGGTGCGGAGGATCGATCGGCCACCGCCAGGCGGTCGCCCCCGCCGCGGATTGCGTTGCCATGGGCGCGGGGGAGACCAGCACCGCAGCCAACGCGAACAGGATCGCCAGGCCGCTAAGCCGGGAAGGCCTGACGGTTGCGAACGGGGGCGACACCACTACAGGATGGACCGTGCGCATGCCGCGTGGGGCGCGCGAGAACTTTCTCCCGAGGACGCCGGACCACGCCACCTGTGGAGGAACGGTCGAATGCCAGGACCCGGGCTCGGTGCTAGACTTCCTGCAGCACCTCGCTCAGGCGGGGTGACTACGCGTGCCCACAGCGCTCATCGAACAGTGTGTTTATCGAACACTGTTCAGTGATCGCGGCCACCACATCCACTCAGTCCCAGCTTCATTCACGTGAGCGGGCGGGTGTGTGCCGGGCACCAGGATTGGCCGTCGACCGGCGGCCATAGCAAACTGAAATAGCGTCGCGCCGTGCCTGCAGGGGGTCCGCGACGCGGAAGAGGAATCGGCCATGGCCGTTGTTACCATCCGCCAGCTGCTCGACAGCGGCGTTCACTTCGGACACCAGACCCGCCGCTGGAACCCCAAGATGAAGCGATTCATCCTGACGGAGCGCTCCGGCAGCCACATCATCGATCTGCAGCAGTCGCTCCAGTACATCGACAAGACTTACGACTACGTCAAGGAGACGGTCGCCCACGGCGGCACCATCCTGTTCGTCGGCACCAAGAAGCAGGCACAGGGTTCGATCGCGGAGCAGGCGCAGCGTGTCGGCCAGCCCTTCGTCAACCAGCGCTGGCTCGGCGGCCTGCTCACCAATTTCCAGACGGTCTCCAAGCGTCTGGCCCGCATGAAGGAGCTCGAGGAGATCGACTTCGACGACACCACGCGCGGGTACACCAAGAAGGAGCTGCTCATCCAGCGCCGCGAACTCGTCAAGCTGCAGCGTTCGCTCGGCGGTATCCGCAATCTCACGAAGACCCCGTCCGCGATCTGGATCGTCGACACCAAGAAGGAACACCTCGCGATCGACGAGGCGCACAAGCTCGGCATCCCGGTCATCGCGATCCTCGACACCAACTGCGACCCCGACGAGGTGCAGTACCCGATCCCGGGCAACGACGACGCGATCCGTTCCGTCGGCCTGTTGACCCGCATCATCGCGGATGCCGCGGCCGAGGGTCTCATCCAGCGCCACCAGAAGCCAGAAGAGGGCAAGGAGGTCGAGCCCCTCGCCGCGTGGGAGGCCGAGCTCCTCGCCGCCTCCGAGAACCCCTCTACCGAGGCCGAGAAGATCGAGGCCGTCGACGGCCTCGTCGAATCGACCGAGCCGGATGCCGAGGCCGTTGCCGAGGTCGTCGCCGCCGAGGAGCCCGTCGCCGAGAACGACGCGGATGCCGCCGTCGCCGAGCACGAGGCGGACGCCGACGCGACGATCGTCCCGGAACACCACGTCGAGTCCGACGCCGCGGCCGAGGCCAAGATCGAGGCCGAGGCAACAGAAGCCGAGAAGAAGCCTGCTGCGAAGAAGCCCGGCGCGAAGCCGGCCGCCGTAGCAGAGACCAAGTAAGGAACCCCACGATGGCAGATTTCAGCCTGGAAGACCTCAAGACCCTGCGCGAGCGCCTCGGCACCGGCATGGTCGAGACGAAGAACGCCCTCGTCGAGGCGGGCGGCGACCTCGACAGGGCAACAGAGCTCCTGCGCCTCAAGGGGGCGAAGGGCAACGCGAAGCGTGCCGACCGCTCCACGAGCGAGGGTCTCGTCGCGGCCAAGGAGAACGGCTCGACGACGACGCTCATCGAGCTCGACTGCGAAACCGACTTCGTCGCCAAGGGCGAGAGGTTCGTCACCCTGGGCAACACGGTTCTCGACGCGATCGTCGGGGCCGGCGCCACCACTCCAGAAGAGGGGCTGGCTGCGCCTCTCGGTGAGCGCACCGTCGCCGACCTGATCAGCGACGAGGCCGCGATCCTCGGCGAGAAGATCGTGCTGCGTCGCGTTGCCGTGGTCTCGGGCGACCGGTTCGCCGTCTACCTGCACAAGACCAACAAGGACCTCCCTCCGCAGGTCGGCGTCGTGGTCGGATACTCGGGCGACGACGCCGAGACGGCGCGAAGTATTGCGCAGCACATCTCGTTCGCCGACCCTCAGTACCTCAGCCGCGACGAGGTTCCGGCCGAGCAGGTCGAGACCGAACGCCGCATCGTCGAGGAGATCAGCCGCAACGAGGGCAAGCCGGAGGCTGCTCTTCCGAAGATCATCGAGGGCCGCGTCAACGGTTTCTTCAAGCAGGTCGTGCTCCCGGAGCAGGACTACGCGCGGGACAACAAGCAGTCCGTCGCCAAGGTGCTCGGAGACGCCGGGCTCACCGTGAACGGCTTCGCTCGCTTCAAAGTCGGCGCCTAGCAGCTGCGACAAGTGGCGCAATGGGCCGGAATCGCTTGCGCGGTTCTGGCCCATTTTTCACGATTTAGGGCGCGGACCGGCTGGCTGCGGTAACAGCCGGGCTTCGGGCGGGGCATCCGAAACCGGTACCCTGTAACGAGCCACAATCGAAGGAGAGAGCATGACGGACGCGCACAAGAGACGGGTTCTGCTCAAGCTTTCCGGGGAGGCCTTCGGCGGTGGATCCCTCGGCGTCAACCCCGATGTGGTCAGCGCACTCGCCAAGGAGATCGCCCTGGCGAGCCAGGAGGTCGAGGTCGCGATCGTCGTCGGAGGCGGCAACTTCTTCCGCGGCGCCGAGCTCAGCCAGCGCGGCATGGACCGAGGGCGCGCGGACTACATGGGCATGCTCGGAACCGTCATGAATGCGCTCGCCCTCCAGGACTTCCTCGAGAAGGCCGGCGCGGCCACCAGGGTTCAGTCGGCCATCTCGATGACCCAGGTCGCCGAGCCATATATCCCGCGTCGCGCGGAACGGCACCTCGAGAAAGGTCGCGTCGTCATCTTCGGTGCCGGCGCGGGCCTCCCTTACTTCTCCACCGACACGGTCGCAGCCCAGCGCGCGCTCGAGATCGACGCGGACGTCGTGCTCGTCGCCAAGAACGGCGTCGACGGCGTGTACAACGACGACCCGCGCAAGAACCTGGATGCGCACAAGCTCGAGCACGTTACCTACCAGGAGGCCCTCGTGCAGGGACTGAAGGTCATCGACTCGACGGCCTTCAGCCTGTGCATGGACAACGGGATGCCGATGGTCGTCTTCGGCATGGAGCCCCACGGCAACGTGACGGCCGCGATCCGCGGCGAGCGCATCGGCACTCTGGTGTCGAACTAGATCGATAAACTCAAGTAGTCCCAACCTCTTAAGGAGACCCACGTGATTTCCGATGTCCTGGCCGAGGCCAAAGACAAGATGCACAAGTCGGTAGAAGCCGCAAAAGACGACTTCAGCAACGTGCGCACCGGTCGTGCCAACCCGGCGCTGTTCCAGAAGATCCTGGTGGACTACTACGGCACGCCGACCCCGCTTGGCCAGCTCGCCGGCATGAACAACCCGGAGGCGCGCACCCTCGTCATCACGCCTTACGACAAGGCGGCCCTCAAGGAGATCGAGCGCGCGATCGTCAGTGCACCGAATCTCGGGGCCAACGTGGGCAACGACGGCACAATCATCCGCGCAACGCTCCCCGAGCTCACCGAGGAGCGCCGCAGGGAGTTCGTGAAGATCGTGCGTGCCAAGGGTGAGGACGCGAAGGTTTCGATCCGCAACATCCGCCGCAAGGGGAAAGACGATCTCGACGCTCTCAAGGAGGTCGGCGACGACGAGATCGCCCGGGCCGAGAAGGAACTCGAGGCTGTGACGAAGGCGCACATCGACGCGATCGACGACGCGCTCAAGAAGAAGGAAGCCGAGCTTCTCGAGGTCTAGATGACTGACGCTCCCGAGGGTCCGCCTCCCGTCGAACCCAAACGACGTGGTCTGCTCAAACGCGTCAGGCGCGAAGAGTTCGAGGCGCGCGCGCACGCCTTCGAGGTGGACTTCAGGGCGCAGGTCGCCGCGACCAGGGCCCAGATCGACGCGACGAACATCAAGATCGAGGCGCGCACCGGCCGCAACCTTCCGCTCGCGATCCTGATCGGTGTCGGGCTCGGCCTCGCCCTCGTCTTCAGCCTTATCTTCGTCAAGGCGATCTTCATGGTATTCGCGGGTGCCCTCATCGGATTCACGGTGTTCGAGCTCGCCAGCGCGCTGCGGTTCGCGGGACGCGACGTGCCGCGCTGGCCGACGGTCATCGCCGGGGTCGCCACTGTTCCCGCCGCCTTCTATCTCGGAGACCAGGGCCGGTGGCTGGTGACCATCGCCGGAATCCTCGTCATCACGCTCTGGCGCATCGCTGAGCTCGCGAGGTCGAGCCACCGTTCCACCGCGCGGGACCTGTGGGCGGACGTCGCGGCGGGCGCCTTCATCCAGGTCTACGTGCCGTTCCTCGGCAGTTTCGCCGTGCTCCTCTCGGCCCAGAGCGGCGGCGAGTGGTGGGCACTGGCATCGCTCGTCACCGTCGTGCTGGTGGACATCGGGGCCTACGCCTCCGGGCTGACCTTCGGCAAACACGCGATGGCGCCACGGATCAGCCCGAAGAAGACCTGGGAGGGCTTCGCCGGATCCGTGATCGTCGCGATGGTTGCCGGAGTGTTGCTCTCGATCTTCATGATCCACCAGCCGTGGTGGTTCGGGCTCATCTTCGGTTCGGTGATCGTCTTCACGGCGACGGTAGGCGATCTCACGGAGTCGCTCATCAAGCGCGACCTCGGCATCAAGGACATCAGCACCTGGCTGCCCGGTCACGGTGGCTTCCTCGACCGGCTCGACTCGATCCTCCCGAGTGCCGCGGCGGCCTACGTGCTCTTCCTGATCTTCGCCTAGTTCCGGCCTCGACCGACCCCGCAGGTGAGTAGGGCACAATAGACAAGTGAGCACAACCTTCCCCCGCACCCGCAACTCGCGTCGTGGCTACAGCATCGAGCAGGTCGAGGACTTTCTCGAGGATGCACGGCGCGCGTATTCGGCAGAGCCACACGAGCCGACGGTGGTGAGTTCCACCACCATCCGCCAGATGTCGTTCACAATGCAGAAGGGCGGATACTCGTCCGTCCATGTGGATGCCGCGCTCGAGCGACTCGAGGACGCCTTCGCCACCCGTGAGCGCGAACGCGTCATCCAGGAGAAGGGCGACGAGGCATGGTACTCGGAGGCCCGCGCGATCGCCCAGGAGATCCTCGATCGACTCGCCCGGCCAGCGGGTCACCGTTTCGATCGCGTCAGCGTACTCGCCAACGGATACGACCGCAAAGACGTCGACGCCTTCGCTGATCGCCTGGTGAAGTACTTTCAGGACGGACAGGCCATGAGCATCGACGAGGTGCGCACCGCCGCCTTCCGCCCGAGGAGGGGCGGTTATCGCGAGGCCCAGGTCGATCTGCTTCTCGACGCCGTCGTGAACGTAATGCTGGCAGTCCGCTGAGCATCGGGAAGACTTTTTCGGTGTGTCTGGGCTAAAGTTCTATACCTATGGGCAGGCGCGCGAGATATTTGTCGCCCCAGGCCGCGATCAGCGGTGCCGGGGTCGGAACTGCCGGGCACCGCACTCGCAGTCGCCGCTTGCTTCCGGCTCTCGCTTTCACGGCCGCGATGGCCTCGTTGTTCGTACTCGTCTTCACTCCATACCAGACGCTGACGGCGAAGGCAGCTACACCCACGGCGGTCAGCGGTCCGATCCAGAAGCTCGCGGTCGCGGGGCAGTACAGCAGCGCCGTGGTCCGGGACAGCTATCAGGTCACCAAGAAGGTCGCGCTGGCCCCCCGCATCTTCACCGCACCGGCGTTGGCACCGGTTGGAGTGCCGAACCCCGGCACGGCGCAGGCGATCGGCTATGAGCTGGTGAAGGCTCGCGGCTGGGGGGACGATCAGTTCGCGTGCCTCGTCTCGCTGTTCAATCGTGAGTCTCACTGGAACGTCTACGCGGCCAATCCGAGCGGTGCGTACGGCATCCCGCAGGCGCTCCCCGGATCGAAGATGGCCTCCGTCGGCGCCGATTGGCAGACCAACCCGCGTACGCAGATCACCTGGGGCCTCAACTACATTCAGGGACGCTATCTGACGCCCTGCGGCGCGTGGGGGCACAGCCAGTCGTCCGGATGGTATTGACCCGGCGCTCGATCGTCGACTCCACGGGGTCTTAGAGTTAACAGATGCCCAGATCGAATCGTCCGCGTGGAGGCAGATCGGGCGGCGACTCTGGCGGCGATGACGAATTCGATGGCGCGAGGGTGCTCTACGGCAGCCTCCGAACGGAGGCCAAACGCGATGGGCACTGGAATGTGCAGCCCGTCTCGGCGCCGTCGGCCTCCAAGTTCTATACCTGCCCCGGATGCGGCCTCGAGATCACTCCGGGTACGCCCCACATCGTGGCTTGGCGTGCCGACGGATTGATGGGCGAGGCGGACGACATCGCGGCGCGACGGCACTGGCACTCGCATTGTTGGAAGATCAAATAGATCAGATGGGGGTCACCGAGCCGATGGAGATCAGGGGTGGTGTCGAGCTTCCGGCTCGGCGCGAGAACGTCGAGTTGCACACGAGCGACGGGCTGACCCTCGTCGGCGAGCTCTCCCTCCCGCTGTCCAGGGACCCGGTGGCTACGATCGTCGCGCTGCACCCGCTGCCGACCGGTGGTGGCTTCATGGACTCGCACATCATCCGCAAGGCTGCTGCCCGCCTGCCAGCGCTCGCGGACATCGCGGTGCTGCGCTTCAACTTCCGCGGCGTCTCATCGCCGCGTGGGACCTCTGAGGGCACATTCGGGAACGGCGTGGACGAACAGCACGACCTTGCAGCCGCGGTGGCTCTCGTGACCGAGCGCGGGCTGCCGCATCCGTGGCTGCTCGGCTGGTCGTTCGGAACGGAGGTGGTCATCAAGTACGGCCTCCAGTATCCCATCGATGGCGCCATCCTGCTGTCTCCTCCGCTCCACAGGGCGACGGACGCCGAACTCGCCGCATGGGGCGGCAGCGGTAAGCGACTCGCGGCGATCATCCCGGAGTTCGATGACTATCTTCGCCCGCCGGAGGCGGCAGAGCGCTTCTCGATCGTGCCGGAAGCCGAATTGGTGGCGGTCGAGGGAGGCAAACATCTCTGGGTGGGGGAGAACCAGACCCGACGGGTGCTGGCCGAGATCGTGCTGCGGCTCAACGCGTCCGCGCTGCCGTTACCGGAGAATTTCGACTCGTAGGCCGGGTTGAATCCGGACCGAAAAAGTCGGCACTGTCAATCCCTAGCGCGAAAAACTGCAAAATCGTCGCAAACCAATAAAGTTGGCGATGAGAGTGGGTTGATGGCCGTGTCGACAGCAGACGACGTGACAGGCAGGCGACTTGGGGATCGCTACGTCCTCGAGGATGTCGTAGGTCGCGGGGGTATGGCGACGGTTTACCGTGCCAGAGACGAGGTGCTCGGTCGCCTCGTTGCGGTCAAACTGTTTCATGCAGGAGGCGACGAGCCCGGGCGGGTGGAGGGCGAACTCTCGGTGCTCGCCGGCCTTGAGCACCACAGCCTCGTGAGTTTGTTCGACGCGGGCATTGACCGGGACGAAAGCGGTCGGGCGAGTCGCTACCTAGTCATGGCACTCGTGACCGGAACTGATCTCCGTGCCCGCATTGCGGACTCACCGATCGCGCCGCGACACATCGCGGAAGTCGGCTTCGATATCGCCGAGGCGCTCGACTACATCCACGGGCAGAACGTCATCCATCGGGATATCAAACCCTCGAACATCCTGTTGGTGGACTATGGCGACGGAGCGCCACGGGCGCGCGCGAAACTCGCCGACTTCGGAATCGCGCTTTCGGACGACCTCGAACGACTAACGATCGAGGGAACCACCACCGGCACGGCGGCATACCTGAGCCCAGAGCAGGCGAGCGGCGGTGAGATCGGACCCGCGAGTGACGTCTATTCCCTGGGTCTCGTGCTTCTCGAGTGTTTTACGCGCCAGGTCGAGTTTCCCGGCAGCCTCGTCGAATCGGCGGTGGCCCGACTGTCACGCGATCCGGTCATTCCGGACTATCTGCCGGATTACTGGGTACAGCTGCTGTCCGCGATGACCGCCAGGGCGACGGCAGGCCGACCGTCTCGCCACGAACTCGTCTCGGCGCTGAAGCAGACGGTCATTGCAGAAACAGCGCGTCACAAGGACACCGAAACCGAGCCGTTTCTGGGTAAATTCCGGCCGGATTCGGACGCGGCGCGACCGGAGATTTTAGACACGCTCCCCGACGAGATGCTGCACCGCGTGACCGCCATGGCCGCGCGACTGTTCTCGGCGCCGATCTCGATCGTCAGCGTGGTGGATCATGACCGAACCTGGTTCAAGTCCCACTACGGAGCGGACGTCGAGCGAATTGCCCGCGCGGTCGACCTGTCGGAGGCGTCGATCCCGCAGGACGATCTCGTGGTCGTCGAAGATGGCAGGACTGACCCGCGAACGAGATCCAGCACGTTCTTCACCGGCCCGCTCGGCCTGCGGTTCTACGTCGGCGTTCCCCTCAAACGTCGGGACGGCCAGACCATCGGCACCCTGTCGGTGCTCGATTTCTTGCCGGGCACGGCCTCGGAGGACGAGATCGAAAATCTTCAGGACCTCGCGGCCCTGGTGGTGGCGCAGCTCGAGCAGCGCCAGGAGGGGATGAGGTCGACCGGTGCCACCACCGGCCAGCTTCCCGAGCCGATCCCGGCCCCCCGGTTCCATGAGGGCGACGAGCTGGACTCTGCCGCGGGCTGACGTTCGTTGAACCGGTCGTCGCTAGAGGCGAGCGAGCCGCGCCCTGGCGAATGAGTAGAGACCGTAGGCGATGAGTCCGATCCCGACGGCGGCGAGAATCCACGGCCCGAAGGGGAGCGTCGCGAACGTGTGGAGAGCCCCGTCGAGCCCGGTCGACTGGGTCGGGTTCGCCACCAGCGCCCCGACGACGACGAGAATGCCGACCACGCACAGGGCCAGGCCCTTGGCGATGTACCCGACGACTCCGGCGAAAACGGTCGCCCTTCCCGCGGCACCGGACGACACCCGGATGTTCTGTTTGAACTTTCGGGTCGCACCCTTCACGATGAAGTATCCGCCGATGCCCACAACGGCGAGTCCGGCGACAACGAGCACGATCACGCCGCCCGGCGCGGCGAGGAGGGTGGCGCTGAAATTCTGTGAGGCGCTGGCCGAATTCGTCGATCCGCCGCGCGCGAACGAAAATGCGGTGGCGCCCAGCGCTAGGTAGACCAGGCCCTTGGCGATCTCCGCTATCCGGTGAGCCCATTTACGCTTCGGGTCGGCACCGGGAATCAGGAACGCCGCGAGAATCAGCCACACGCCCAGCGCGACCATGCCGATGACGATTATCCACAGGATGAATGGCCCGCCGGGAGCGGTCGCGAGCGTGGCGAACGCGCCAGACTGGTCCGCTTCACCGCCAGAACCCGTCGCGATTCCGATGGCGACCACGCCGATGACGACATGCATGAGGCCGTTGACGGCGAAGCCTGTTCTCGCAAGCGTTCTCAGGGGTTTGCTGGCCGTGGCCTCCCGCACCAGCTTCTTTACCGGAGTACTCGACATATTCCACAGCGTAATCCAATCGAACGCTCGTCAGGCGTTCGGGCACCGCGGCGGCCTACAGCTCGTTCTGCCGCGGCACGACGACCTGATCGATGATGAGCAGTATCGCAGCGGCGACCGGGATAGCGATGAGCGCACCGAGGATGCCGAGCAGCGCGCCGCCGGCCAGGGCTGCGATCACGACGATCGCTCCGGGCACCTTGACCGCGCGCGTCATGACGCGAGGATTGATGATGTATGCCTCGATCTGCATGTAGGCGAGGTAGTAGACGGCGACCCAGAGCGCGACACCGGGGCCGCTCAGCAGCAGGGTGCTCAGGGTGATGATCACGCTGCCGGAGAGCGTTCCGACGAGGGGCACGAGCGCAAAAACGAAGGCGATGAAGGCGAACAGCGCGGGGTACTTGGCGCCGAAGTTCGTCATGATCGACAGGAAGACGAGGCTGCAGAGGCCGTTCGCGAGGGCGATGGTCGTCTGGCCCATCACGTAGCGCCCGACGGAGGCGCTGATCTGCTCCGCCAGGTCGGAGAACCTCGCACGCTTCGAAGCGGGCACGAGGCGGTACAGGCCGCGTTTCATCGTGGACAGCGATGCGACGAAATACAGGGTCAGTATGAGGATGATCACCAGCCCGGCGATGCCGCTTGCGATGCCGATGCCGACACTGAACAGGCCGCCGCCGATCGTGGCGACATTGCCCTTGAGCCAGTTGCCGGCATTGGTGATGAGCTGATTGAGGTCGATCCAGGCCGGAAGGGTCTTCTGCGTGTCGGTGATCCAGGTGGACGTGCTTACCGTCTTGATGAAATCGGGCAGATTCGAGATGAGATTGTTGACCTGGTCGGCGATCACCGGCACGACCGCGAAGATCAGGCCGGCGAAGACCGCGAGGATGGCGGCGAGAACGGTGAGGATCGCCGCCCAGCGCGGGAATTTGTGCTTCTCGAGCCAGGACACTGCTGGATCGATCCCCAGGGCGATGAAGAGCGCGGCACCGATATAGGTGATGATCGTCGACAGGGTGGTGATCGCGCCGCCGATGGCGACGGCGACGAGCACGCCGAGTCCTCCGAGAAGCCCGAGTCGGAATGCGTTCTGGATCTTCATGCGACTCCCGGATGTCGGTGCTATTTGTCTGTTGTGACCTTCTCCGCCTGCGACAGCACAGTCCGAAGACTTTCGAAGTAACCGGCCACGGCCTCGCGTTCGATCCTAATTTGGGACAGGCGATCCTCGGCGTCCGACACGAGCCGAGCCGTGCGCTTCTCGGCATCTTTGACCATGGCCTTGGCTCGCGCTTCCGCGTTCTTGAGGATTTCCGCCGCCTCCGCTCGAGCCTTTTCGCGCATGGCCTTGGCTTCGGCGCGGGCTTCGGCTTCGACGGTGTCCGCTTCCACGCGCTTTTCGTTGGCGTTCTGCGTCGTCTCGGCAAGCTGTGCCTGCGCCTCGTCGAGGTACTTCTGGGTCTGGGCGACGGCCTCCTGATGCCTGGACAGGAATTCCTTCTCCGCCTCGTCGCGCCGCGCTTTGAGTTCGATATCCAGGTCGGAGCGCGCCTGCTCGGCGTCGAGGGCGATGCGCGTGCGCGTCTCCGCGACATCATGAGCGAGCTGCGAGAGCGCCTGCTCCGACTCGCGGGCGACCTCCGCCTTCTGCTGCTCGATCTCGCGAGCGAGATTGGTGCGCTGCTGTTCTACGTCGTGGGCAAGGCTCGACCGAGCCGAGGTGATCTCCGCGTCGAGGATGGACCGCGCCTCCGTGGTCTCCTGTGCGAGTTCGGTGCGAGCACGCCTCATGTCGAGCGTCAACTTCGCGTTCGCCGACTTCGTCTCCTGCTCGAGCTTGCCTCTGGCCGAGGTGGTGTCCTGCTCGAGCTGGGTGCGCGCCGCCGTGATCTCCTGCTCGAGCGCGGCGCGCTCGGCGGCTGTCTCCTGTTCGAGCACCGCCCGGGTCTGCGCCGCCTCCTGCTCGAGGGCAGTGTGGGCTTCGGCCGTCTCGTGAGCAAGTCGCGAGCGCGTCTCCTCGACCTCACGCGCGAGGGCCGATCGCTCGGCTTCGGTGGTCTGGGCGAGCTCCGTGCGCGCCTCCTCGATGTCGCGTGCCAGGTCGGTGCGCTGTTGCTCGGTATCGCGGGCGAGGTCGCCCCACTGCTTCTCGTTCTCACTCGTGAATTCGGCCCGGCCGAGCTCGGTCTCCCTGGCCAGCGCCGCTGCCGCATCGCGGGCTTCGTTCGCCTCGCGAGTGGCGACCACCTTGAGTTCAGCCGCCTCGCGCTCTGCCTCTGCGCGAACCGCCGCGGCCTCGCGCTTGGCGGTGGTGCGCGCCTCGGCGGCCTCGGTGGCGACCGCACCCCGGATGGCGGCGGCCTCGCGCAGCGCATCCTGCGTGAGAACTTCCGCCTGCTCCTTCGTGCGCTCGAGCAGCTCCGCCGCTTCGCCATTGGCGACATCGAGGATGCCCTCGGCCTTGGAGTGAGCGTCGGCGATGACGTGTTCGGCGTTCTCCATCGATTCGACGCGCAGCCGGTTGACCTCGGCCTGCACGCCGCTGCGCAGCTTCTCGGCGTCGATGTCGGCCTGGCTGATCAGCCGGGTGGACTGCTCTTCCGCCACGCGGAGGGTGTTTTCGAGCTTGGTGCCGAGTCCGCTGTACGTGGGGCTGCCGGTCTCTTCGATCTCCGCCTGCAGATCTTCGACGGTGGCACTGAGGCGCTTGACCTCCTTCGCGGCATCCGCCTTGTCATGGTTGGCCTTGATGAGCTCGCGACGGAGGTCCTGGATCGCGCTGTCGACCTCTTCGCGGTTGTACCCGCGCATTGCGGTGCTGAAGCCCTCGTCGTCAGTGGCCACGGTTTCTCCTCGTGAGTCATCGGCCGGTGCCCGCTTCAGCGGATCCGAACCATCCGAGTTTAGCCTGCGGACGGTGCCGCGATGGGTGCGGATTCCCCGTACTGGCGGCGCGGACGCGCTCGTGAGGCGACCCGAGGAGGCGACACTCAGGGTCGTTGCGGTAGTCTGGGATGTCTTTGCTGTTGCCATTCCGGGTTCAATGCCCGCGAACCCCTGACCTCCGCCACCGGGCGAGCCCGTCGCCGCTGTTATCAACACAGCACCGTGACACAGGGATTGCCGACCGCCGGTCGTGCACGGTAACACGAGAGGAGTAACCAAACGTGCGATTTATCGCCGCCATCGTGAGCTTTGTCATCGCTTTCGGCCTGATCGCCTACGGCATCGCCCAGCGCACCGTGCTTGCCGCACCCGACCATGTCACCGCCTCGACGGTGCTCAAGACCGACGCCACGGTGACCATCATCGACAGCAAGACCCTCAAGTCCCTCGACGGGAGCCAGACCGTGGATATCGGCGGCTCCAACAGGGTGTTCGCCGCCTACGGCCGCACGGAGGACGTCCTCGCGTGGGTGGGCAATGCCAGTTACAACAAGATCGGGTACGACAGCCAGAAGATCGCGCTGACCAGCAGGCTTGTGAAGGGGACCAAGAGCCAGGTACCGAATCCGCAGGGTTCCGACCTGTGGCTCGGCGAATACTCGCGTACCGGTGCCGTCAACTTCACGGTCAACGTGCCGGACGACATCTCGATCGTCGTCGTTTCCGACGGCAAGAAGCCCGCGCCGAGCGACATGTCGATCCGCTGGCCGCTCGACAACCGCACGCCATGGTCTGGTCCGCTGATCGTTGGAGGATTCCTCTTCCTGCTCATCGGCGTCGCCCTGTACCTCTGGGCGTTCATCCACATGCGTCGCGCACGGGGCCCCCGACGCAAGAGCCCGAAGATGCCGAAGGTTCCCCGCCAGCGTCGGTACAAGGCCCCCAAGCCGCGCGCCGTGAGCGCGGCGCCCGGACGTCGCTCGAGCGGACGACGAATGGTCGCGATCGTCCCACTGGTCCTCATCGGCACGCTCGCCATGAGCGGTTGTTCCGCCGATTTGTGGCCCACGTTCATCACCGGCGCCTCCACGCCGACGTCGACACCGACCGCGGCCGCCGCGAAGGTGCCGGGGAGCGCAGATGTTCAGCCGCCGGCCGTCACCGTTCCGCAACTCAAGCTCATCGTCTCCCGGATCTCCGCGGTGGCGGCCAAGGCGGATGCCTCGATCGACCCGGCGCTGGCGAAGACCCGTTTCACCGGCGCCGCCCTCGAACTGCGCACGGCCAACTACGCCATCCGCAAGGTCGACAGCACCTACGCGCCGGAGAAGCCGATCCCGTCCGGCATGATCGAGGTGACCCTCCCGCAGTCCACCAGCAATTGGCCGCGCACCGTCTTCACGGTGGTGACCAACCCTGGCGACAAGACGGCGGCGCCCGTGGCTCTCACTCTCGTGCAGGCGACGCCGCGCGACGCCTATAAGGTCGCCTACGCGACCGCACTCGAGGCGAACACCGTACTGCCGCAGATGGCTCCGGCGAACGTGGGTGCGACGCGACTTGGACCGGATAACAAGCTGCTGGCGATGACGCCGTCCGCGCTGGCTCTGGCCTACGGCGACATCCTGGAGAAGGGTCCGAACAGTCCGTTCGCGAAGCAGTTCAATACCTCGAAGGATGCCCTCATCGGCCTGATCGGCCTCGACGCGAGAAAGAAGCTGCAGGCGGCGGTTCCCGCGACGGCGGCAATGACCTTCGCGAACAGTGTTGGACCGGACGAGAGCATCGCCCTGGGCAGCAACGACTCCGGCGCGATCGTCGCCGTGTACCTGAACGAGACCGTCACGGTGAAACCGGTCGAAGCCGGTGCAGCGGTCAACCCGGAGGGTGCCGTCAAGTCGCTCTCCGGCATCACAGGGTCGACGAAGGGCACGATCGCCGTGTACGGCGATCAGCTGCTCTTCTACGTGCCGCCGATCAGCAGCAAAGACAAGGTCGTGCTACTCGGGTTCGCCACAGGTCTGATATCCGCGAAGGAGCTTCCGTGACCAATCTCCCGCCGTCATCGGCCAATCTGAGGGGCGCGGTCGACCTCTCGTCGCTCGTGCGCCCTCCGGCGCCGCCAGCCGGCGTTCCGGCGGCCGGCGCCTCAGTGCCGTCGCTCGTCGTCGATGGCACGGATGCCTCTTTCACGGGCATCCTCGACCTGTCGCAGACCGTGCCGATCATCGTCGAGCTCTACGCAGGCTCGCCCTCGGCGACCCTGGTTCGGCTGATCACGGAATACGCAGGAAAGTTCGTGCTGGCGACAGTGGATGCCACGGCCAACCCACAGCTGCAGCAGGCGTTCCAGGCGGTCGCCGCGCCCACCGTCGCCGCGGTCATCGCGGGACGGCCGGTCGCGCTCTACGAGGGGGACCTGCCGGAGGCGGAGGTGAGGCAGGTGCTCGAGCAGGTGCTCAAGCTGGCCGCCCAGAACAACGTGACGGGAACAGTCAGTCCGCCGGAGGCCGAAACTGCTCCCGCTGAGCCGGTCGAAGCGCCGCTGCCGCCGCACCACCAGGAGGCGTACGACGCGATCGCCGCCGGGGACTATGACACGGCGATCGCGGAGTACAGGATGGCCATCGCGCAGGACCCTCGCGACAACCTCGCTGTCGCGGGCCTCGCCCAGGTGTCTCTGCTCGCTCGTATCGGCACGACTCCGGCCGCCGACATCCGTGCCGCTGCTGCTTCAGCACCCGAGAACGTGGATGCCCAGCTCGCCGTCGCCGATCTCGACGTGTCCGGCGGCCACCTCGACGACGCCTTCGGCCGCCTGCTCGATCTGTTCCCGGGCCTCGACCAGCCCTCGAAGGACCTGGTGCGCACGCGTCTACTGGACTACTTCGAGATCGCCGGTGCCGAGGATCCGCGCGTTGGCGCCGCTCGACGGAGGCTGACGACGCTCCTCTACTGAGCTCCCGAACTGATCGAGGTTATCGCCGCAGCTTGAGCCAGAGTCCGCCGAGCGGCGGCAGCGTGATCTCGGCGGACGCCGGCCGTCCGGCCCAGGAGTGTTCGGTCGCCGTCACCGCGCCGAAGTTGCCGACGCCGGAACCTCCGTATTCCGCGGCATCCGTGTTGAGGATCTCGTCCCAGATTCCCGCGAAGGGAAGGCCGACGCGGCGGGGACCGACCGGGTTGCCGGAGAAGTTCATGAGCACCGCGATCGGGCCCCCGTGGTTGTCCCAGCGCAGGAATGACACGACATTGTGCTCCGCGTCGCCCCCATCGAGCCACTCGAAACCGCCGGGCTCATTGTCGCGCGACCACAGCGAGGGCTGGTCGCGGTAGACCCTGTTGAGCTGGCCGACGAGGGTGAGCAGGCCGCGGTGCATCGGTTGGTCGAGAATCCACCAGTCGAGGCCGCGCTGCTCAGACCATTCCGAGGGCTGGCCGAACTCCTGGCCCATGAAGAGCAGCTGCTTGCCCGGATGCGCCCACATGAAGGCGAGGAAGGCGCGCAGGTTCGCGAGCTTCTGCCATTGGTCGCCTGGCATCTTGTGAAGCAGCGAACCCTTGCCGTGCACGACCTCGTCATGGCTGATCGGCAGGAGGAAGTTCTCGGTGAAGGCGTACACCAGGCTGAAGGTGATCTCGTTGTGGTGATACGAGCGGTACATGGGGTCCTCCTCGATGTACGACAGGCTGTCGTGCATCCATCCCATGTTCCATTTCAAACCGAATCCAAGCCCCGGGCCGTCGGTCGGCTTCGTGACGCCCGGCCATGCGGTCGATTCCTCGGCGATCATCACGATGCCAGGACTTCGCTTGTAGGCGGTCGCGGTGACCTCCTGGAGGAAGCTGATCGCCTCGAGGTTCTCGCGCCCGCCGTGGATGTTGGGGGCCCACTCTCCGTCTTCACGCGAGTAGTCAAGGTAGAGCATCGAGGCGACCGCATCCACCCGCAGCCCGTCGATGTGGAACTCTTCGAGCCAGTAGAGGGCGTTGGCGACGAGAAAGTTGCGCACCTGAGAGTCCCCGAAGTTGAAGACGAGCGTGCCCCAGTCCGGCTGCTCGCCGCGGCGAGGGTCGGAGTGCTCGTAGAGGGGTCGCCCGTCGAAGTTGGCGAGTGCCCACTCATCCTTCGGAAAGTGCGCGGGCACCCAGTCCATGATGACGCCGATCCCCGCTCGGTGCAGCTGATCGATGAGGTAGCGGAGGTCGTCCGGATGCCCGAACCGGCTGGTGGGCGCGTAATAGCCGGTCACCTGGTAGCCCCACGATCCGCCGAAAGGGTGCTCGGCGAGCGGCATGAACTCGACGTGGGTGAACCCGGTCTCGTGCAGGTAGACGATGAGCTGCTCTGCGAGGTCGCGATAGCCCAGCCCGGGGCGCCATGACCCCACGTGCATCTCGTAGACGCTCATGGCGGAGTTGTGCGGGTCCCGCTCGGAACGGGACCTGAGCCAGGCGGCGTCGCCCCACTCGAAGAGAGTCTGGCCGACCCTGGATCCGGTCGCGGGCGGAGTCTCCGTGTAGCGTGCCATCGGGTCGGCGCGCGTCACCCAGTTGCCGTCGGGCGTCAGCAGCTCGAACTTGTAGGTCGTGCCGGGCGTGAGCCCCGGCACGAAGAGCTCCCAGACGCCGTTGTCGTCGAGGCGCCGCATGGCATGACCGAGGCCATGCCAGCCGTTGAAGTCACCGATTACGCGTGCGGCCTTCGCGTGCGGGGCCCACACGGAAAAACTCGTGCCATCGACGCCCTCGTGTGGCCGGAAATGCGATCCGAACACCTGCCAGAGCTGTTCGTGCCGCCCCTGGCCCCACAGGTAGAGGTCGACCTCGCCGACCGACGGGACGAAGCGGTACGGGTCATCCGCGGTCCAATCGGGGCCGTTGGAGTATGTCGTCTCGACCGCGTATGACTGTCCTTCGCCGGGGACGAAGCCCTGCCACAGGCCGTCGGCAAGATGCGCGAGGGGCACTCGCGTGCCATCGGCGCGAATGGCGGTCACCGATGCGGCGAGCGGACGTACGACCCGGATGACGAAACCGCCGTCGACGACGTGCTGCCCGAGAGTGGCATGCGGCTGCGGATGCCTGCCCTCGGCGAGCGCTGTGATGTGGTCGGGGTGCAGCTCCGGAAGCGCCGGCTGGCTGGCAACGGGGGTCTTCTTCGGCTTGGCCATCTACTTGCCTCTCGGGAGTTCCACACGGAGGATGTGCACCGGTTCGGTGAAGGCATCGAGCCGCACGAAGTTCTGTAACCCCCAGCTGAACCGCTGCCTGGTGATCAGGTCGGTGACCTCGAACGGTTCGCCGTCGTCGATGCCGAAGCGGGTGGGATCGAGGTAGACGGTGGCCTCGCGAACCGAGTGCGGATCGACATTCGCGACCACGATTATCGCGTCGCCGCGGCCCGAGCGCGTGAACGCGCCGTCGAGATACTTGCTGTAGACGAGGATCGAGTCGTCATCGCTCCAGTGGATGTCGAGATTGCGAAGCTGCCGAAGGGCCGGATGCTCTGCCCGGATCTTGTTGAGCTGGGTGATGTAGGGCGCAAGCGAGTGGCCGGTCACCTCCGCAGCGGTGAAATCGCGCGCCTTGTACTCGTATTTCTCGTTGTCGATGTTCTCTTCGGAACCCGGACGGGCCACGTTCTCGTAGAGTTCGTAGCCCGCGTAGACGCCCCAGGTGGGCGACGCGGTCGCCGCGATCGCGGCGCGGACCCGGTACGCCGCTGGCCCGCCGAACTGCAGGTACTCTGTCAGGATGTCCGGGGTGTTCACGAAGAGATTCGGGCGCAGATACGCGGCGTGCTCGTGGGAGATCTCGGTGAGGAATTCCTCCAACTCGAGCTTGGTGTTGCGCCAGGTGAAGTACGTGTACGACTGCTGGAACCCGACCTGCGCGAGCGAGTAGAGCATTGCGGGCCTCGTGAAGGCCTCCGCGAGAAAGACCACGTCCGGGAACTCCGCGTTCACCCTGTGCAGCAGCCACTCCCAGAACTGAAGCGGCTTGGTGTGCGGGTTGTCCACCCGGAAGATGTTCACACCGAGCCCGATCCAGTACCTAAGGATGCGCAGCACCTCGTTGCGGATGCCGACCGGGTCGTTGTCGAAGTTGATCGGGTAGATGTCCTCGTACTTCTTCGGAGGATTCTCGGCGTGGGCGATCGATCCGTCGGGCAGCGTCGTGAACCACTCGGGATGCTCCGTCACCCACGGGTGGTCTGGCGAACACTGCAGTGCCAGGTCAAGAGCGACCTCCAGGCCGTTCTTCTTCGCGGTGTCGAGGAAGTCGGTGAAGTCGGTGACGGTGCCGAGATCGGGGTGGATCGCGTCGTGTCCGCCATCCGCGGAGCCGATCGCCCACGGCGAACCGGGATCGGTGGGGCCGGGGTTGAGCGTGTTGTTCGGCCCCTTGCGAAAGCTCGTGCCGATCGGATGGATCGGCGGCAGGTAGAGAACGTCGAAGCCCATGCGAGCAACGGCCGGCAGTCGGCGCGCGGCCGTACGGAAGTTGCCGCTCGTCCAGGTGCCGTTCTTCGCCTTCTTCGCACCCTCCGAGCGTGGGAAGAACTCGTACCAGCTGCCGACCGCGGCGCGGGAGCGCTCGACCCGGAGTTCGAGCGGGAGGCTCAGGGTCGTGAGACTCGCGATCGGCTGCTTCTCGACCTCCTCCGAGACGCGCGGATCGGTCGCCGCCTGCATCCTGGCGGCAGGTGCCAATGACTTGCTCGCCATCGTCTTGGCCGCGTCCCTCAGTATCTTGCTGTCGGGGTCGGCCGCCGCCGCCCTGGCGAGCAGTTGCGTGCCCATCATGAGCATGAGTTTCACGTCGACACCCGCCGGGATCTTGATTTCGGCGTTGTGCAGCCAGGTCGCCCAATCGTCGTTCCAGGCCTGAACGCTGTAGAGCCAGATGCCGGCGGTGTCCAGCAGTACTTCGACCTCCCAGCGGTCGATTCCCTCGTCGATCTCGTGCATGCGGTGCTTTGTTTGCACGCCGTTCGGGTCGCTGAGCAGAAGATCGACGCCGAGAAGATCGTGGCCCTCTTTGAAGACGGTCGCCTGAAATGGCACGACCTCGCCAACGAAAGCTTTCGCCGGCCAATGATTCTCGGGTTGCTGTGGGGAGAGGTCCCGGATCGGGATGCGTCCCATTTTCGGTTCGTATTCCATAGCCACCCTCTGACCGTAGCCTCTCAGCTTCAAAATCTCTTCCCCTTGACTACCGTGGAGCGGGTGTTCACTTCGCGAGTGGTCGCACGCTCCGACGAAAGACCGTAATGGATCGGTAACCTTGCTCGCCTAGGGTGGAGCGGTGAAGGCTATTCGACGATTTACCGTTCGCACCGTTCTGCCGGAATCGCTTGCCCCCCTCGAGGAGCTCGCCACCAACCTGAGGTGGTCGTGGCATCTGCCCACGCGACGCCTGTTCGAGGACATCTCTCCGGAGCGCTGGGAGGAGAGCGGGCACGACCCGATCGGTCTCCTCGGCGAGATCGAACCGCATCGGCTGCAGGAGCTCGCTTCCGACACCGTCTTCGTGGCGCGCGCACGAGCGCTGCTCGACGACCTGCACACGTATCTGACGGAGCCGCGCTGGTACCAGCGGGACTGCCCGGAGGGCGCCCCGAAATCGATCGGCTACTTCTCGCCGGAGTTCGGGATCGCGGCGGCGCTTCCCCAGTATTCCGGCGGCCTCGGAATCCTCGCCGGCGACCACCTGAAGAGCGCCTCCGACCTCGGCGTCCCGATCATCGGCGTCGGCCTGTTCTACCGTTCTGGCTACTTCGCCCAGTCGATCTCGCCGGACGGTTGGCAGCAGGAGTCGTACCCGGTGCTCGACCCTGACGGTCTTCCGCTCTCGGTGCTCAGGCATCCGGATGGCACGGCGGCCCAGGTGGCCCTCGCGCTGCCCGGCGGCCGCGCGCTCTACGCCCGCATCTGGCAGGTCTCGGTCGGTCGCATCCGCCTCCTGCTGCTCGATACGGACATTCCGGAGAACGAGGACGCTCTGCGCTCGGTGACCGATCGGCTCTACGGTGGCGGGGGAGAGCACCGCCTGCTTCAGGAGCTGCTGCTCGGGATCGGTGGAGTCCGGGCGATCAAACTCCTCGCGGAACTGACGGATGCCGAAACTCCGGAGGTCTTCCATACCAACGAGGGCCATGCAGGCTTCCTCGGTCTCGAGCGCATCAGCGACCTCATCGGTGACGGCCTCTCCTTCACGGAAGCGCTTCAGGTGGTGCGCGCAGGCACGGTGTTCACCACCCACACTCCCGTTCCGGCGGGCATCGACCGATTCGACGCCGCGCTGATCCACCAGTACTTCTCGACCGACCTCCTGCCGGGCGTCGAAATCGAAGACGTGCTCCTGCTTGGCGCGGAGAACTACGAGGGCGGCACCCCGAACACCTTCAACATGGCCGTCATGGGCCTTCGACTCGGCCAGCGCGCCAACGGCGTCTCAAAGCTGCACGGCGAGGTCAGCCGCGAGATGTTCGGCGAACTCTGGCCGGGATTCGACACCGCGGATGTGCCGATCACCTCGGTCACGAACGGCGTGCACGCGCCCACCTGGACCGACTCCTCCCTCGTGGCCCTCGCCTCCGATCGGCTCGGCGACTCCGACACCACGGCGGTCGACTGGATGTCGTCTGCGGTGAGCGACTCCGACCTCTGGAAGGTGCGCAACGGCATGCGGGCCCAGCTGGTGGAGGACGCCAGGAGGCGCGTGTCCGCCGCCTGGGCGGAGCAGAGCCCCGGTGTGGGTGATCCGGTCTGGGTATCCCAGTTGCTCGACCCGAACGTGCTCACCATCGGGTTCGCGCGGCGGGTGCCGACCTACAAGCGGCTCACCCTCATGCTTCATGATCCGGAACGACTGCGCGCCATCCTGCTCTCGGAGGAACAGCCGGTGCAGATCATCATCGCCGGCAAGTCGCACCCGGCAGACGAGGAGGGCAAGCGACTCATCCAGAAGCTGGTCGAATTCTCGCGCGAGCCGGACGTCCGCAGGCGGATGGTGTTCCTGCCGAACTACGACATCGGCATGGCGCAGCTGCTCTATCCCGGCACCGATGTCTGGCTCAACAACCCGCTCCGGCCGCTGGAGGCCTGCGGCACGTCCGGCATGAAGGCCGCGCTCAACGGTTCGCTCAACCTGTCGATCCTCGACGGATGGTGGGCGGAGTTCTACGACGAAGAAAACGGCTGGGCGATTCCCTCCGCCGATTCCGCGGGGGACTCCGCCGAACGCGACAAGCTCGAGGCGGACTCGATGTACGACCTCATCGAGCACCAGATCGCGCCGCGTTTCTACGACCGCAGTGCCGACGGCGTGCCGACCCGATGGGTGGAGTCCATTCGTCACACTCTATCGACCCTGTCGCCGGAGCTTTCCGCCGACCGAATGGTGCGCGAGTACGTGGAACGTCTGTATCTCCCGGCTGCCACAGCGGCGCGTGCGATCGCCGCCGACTCCTATGCCCCCGCACGGTCGCTCGCCGACTGGAAGACCAGGGTCACGGCCGCATGGCCGCACGTCTCGGTCGCCCATGTCGAGTCGGGCGGCGTGGACGCCGTGCCTCAGGTCGGCGAGGAACTGCACGTTCGCGCGCGTGTCAACCTGGGGGGTCTCACCCCGGATGACGTCGCGGTGGAAGTCGTCTTCGGGCGGGCACGTGAGGGCGACAGACTCGAAAACGTGGAGCGGGTGGAGCTCGCCGCCACGTCCGGCTCGGCGGATCCCGTGCTGTTCACGGGCACCGTACCCCTCTCGCGGGCCGGGAGCTTCGGCTACAACGTGCGGGTCGTGCCGAGGCATCCGCTACTCGCGTCGCCGGCAGAACTCGGGCTCATCGCCGTCGCCAGCTGATCCTGGCGCGTAAAAGGGTCTGCCGCGGCAGCCCTTTTTCGCGCGCCCGCTAATTGTTGGCAGGTGAGGCGATTTTGTACCCCATTCGTGAACGCGAGCAAAGCACAATGCGCGAATGAATCGATATTTACGCAATTTGTCTATGGATTCTAGACAGAACACTACTTGTATGACGTAATTGCGCGCTATTGACGCGATATATCGGTGTGCCCTACTCTGGGGGTTTATGGAGGATAGACAAATTCGTCTGTCCTACATAAAGTTCTGGTTGGGGAAGGTGCTCGCCACCAGATCATCGCCGGGAGGCGCGGTCCACGCGAGCACGATTGCCAGTCCGGAAATCCCACGGGGGCGATCTCAGAATTCGGAACTCCGCGCCATCGCGGTGTTCCTGCCGCGTGCGCGGCACGTCACCACAACCCGACATCGCGGTGTCGCGAAAGGAACGATCATGAACAAGCTCATCAAGGGTGCTATCGCAGGCGCAGCGGGCGTCGCCCTTCTTCTCGGCGGCGCCGGAACGTTTGCACTCTGGAACTCCTCGGCGACCGTCGCCGGTGGCACCATCGTCGCGGGCAACCTCCTCGTGGTCGACCCCGGCACCGCCGGCGTCTGGACCGTCAACGGCGGAGCCACGCCGATCACCCTCAGCAGCTACAGGGCCGTCCCCGGTGATGTTCTCAAGTACACCAAGACGGTCAACGTGACGGCCAGCGGTGACAACCTGGTTGCGACCCTCGGACTCGGTACGGCGTCGATCACGCCAACCACGGCGGGCAACGCTGCGGATGTCGCGCTGGCTTCGTACCTCAACGCCAACGCGGTGCTCGCCGCCTCCGGTGCGTCCATTACCGGCACCGGTCCATACACGGTGACCGCCGGAACAGCCGGAATCGTCGCGCAGCCCGTCGTGGTCACCGCAACGATCACGTTCCCGAAGAGCGCGACCGCCGGCGCTGAGAACGCCGCCAAGACCGGTTCTGTGAGCCTCGCCAACCTGACGGTGACGCTCAACCAGAACTAGCAACCGTCGCACGAGTGCCCGCAGCCCGAAGGCGGGCACTCGTGCGTCGCTTCACCCGATCCGCAGCACAACCTGAACGCGAAAGGCGGTAACCCGAATGTCGTCACGCGGCAGCTCAATCCCCGCCGGTCGCGGTAGGCACTCCCGGCGTCGCCGGCACTCCGGCCGCGTCGGGTTCCGCTCGTTTCTCTCGCCCCGCTCCATGATCACCGGCACCATCACCCTCGCACTTGCGATCGGCATCTCGGTGATCGCCGCAGGCGGGTCCTACGCGCTGTGGAACACGTCCGCGCCAGCCGGCTCCGCGACCACGCTCAGCTCCGGAACGGCGAATCTCACCGTGTCCACCCTGAGCCTCTCGACGACGCTCCTGGCTCCCGGGCGCACCTTCTACGGGTCGGCGGCGGTCGCGAACACCGGTGACGTCCCCCTCTCGCTCACGGCGACGCTGTCCGGGCCGACGTCCTCGACCGTGTTCTCACAGGGGCTGACGGTGGGATTCAGCACAGCGGCCACGGCCGCGGCGTGCATCGGAGCCGCACCCGCATCGACCGCCACCTTTGCTTCGCCTTCTGCCGCTACATTCGGCACCCTACCCACCTCGGCGACGAGCGGCTCGCCGCTCTACCTGTGCGTGTCGCTGACGCTCAACCCGAGCGTGTCGGCAGCGGCGCAGGGGCAGTCGGCATCCACGTTCGGTGTCACCCTGTCGGGGGCCCAGTCGTGAGCCGCTCGGGTCGTCGACTGCCACGGACGGCACTCGCGATCGGGCTAGCCGCCTTCCTCACCCTCGCCGGCACGGGCGTTGCCTCGGCGATGTGGAACGCCACCGCCGCGCAGGTCACCGGATCAGCGACCGCCGGTACGCTCAGCCTCGCCCAGACGGGCAGCGCCGCCCTCACGAAAACCTATACGTCGTCCAATCTTGTCGCCTTCGCACCGATCACGGTTACCAACACGGGGAGTGTGCCGAACACCTTCACGCTTCTCGTGGTGGCGGCGACGGGCAACAACCTCGCCAACGCGATCACGCTGTCGGGATGGTCGGTTGCCACGACCGCTTCCTGTACGGCGACGCCGCCCAACGGCTCAACCGTGCTCACCGGGCCGAGTCTCACCGCGGGGATCACCTTCAACGGAAGCCAGTTGGCCGCAGGGTCTTCCGTGTACTACTGCATCAAGACGTTGGTGCAGGCCAGCCAGACGAACACCGTCGGCTCGCCCGCCACCGTCAATGTGATCCTCTCGTCGGTCATCGGCAACTGGGTGTCGAATTCGACGACGACCGCGAGCCAGCAGGTGCAGCCGACCGACACTACACCGCCGAGCGTCCCGAGCAATCTCGCGGCGTCGGGAACAACCGGTTCGCAGACTACGATCACCTGGACCGCGTCCACGGACAACGTCGGCGTGACCGGATACGACGTCTATCGCAACGGAGTCGTGATCACGACGGTCACCGCGACATCGTTCACCGACGTCGGACTGACGCGGGATACGGCCTACAGCTACACGGTCAAGGCGCGCGACGCAGCCGGGAACGTCTCAGTCGCGTCCAACGCGCTCGCCGTGACAACGCTCACCGTTTCGGCAGGCTCCAAGTACCAGATCAGCAACCCGAACAGCGGGCTGTGCATCGATGCAGGCGCCTCGGGTGGCGCTAACGGAACTCCGCTGGTCATCTACGCCTGCTCCACCGCTCGGGTTCAGAACTGGCAGTTCATCGCAACAACCGGCGGCTACTACCAGGTGCTGGCCAGCTCGTCCACGACCCTGGGCTGGGATTTTGACCTCAACGGACCCAGCCTGAACAACGGCCAAAAGGCCCAGCTCTGGTCCTACGGCGGAGGAAAAAACCAGCAGTGGCAGGCCGTCTCGGAGGGCGCGGGCAGGGTCCACTTCATCAACCTGAACAGCGCTAAGTGCCTCGATATCCCGAGCGCCACCACCGTCTCCGGCACGCAGCTGCAGCAGTATGACTGCAACGGGACGGTCGCGCAGACCTTCGTGATGACCCAGGTGCCGTAATCGTGGCTCGTCGTACGGGATTCGTCGTTGCAGCGGTGCTCGCCACGGTACTGGCGACGCTCGGCGGCGGAGCGACGGCGGCCTTCGCGGCGACGGACCGGGTCCTCCTGAGCCGCGACGGCGTGCACTACTCGGCGGCGCTCGACGGCGGACTCTTCGACGGCGCGGCCGTTCTCATTCCTGGCGGGTCGACGCGCGTGGAACTCTGGGTCAAGAACCCCACCGCGATGCCTGGCGCGCTGAGAATCAGCGTGCGGAGCGTCTCCTCGTCATCGGCCGCCTTCGCGAACGGGGTCAGTCTCACTGCCGTGAACTCGGCGACCTCGTCCAAACCCGCGATCGAACCACTCGCGAGCGTGCGTCGGTGCGATGTGCTCGCCTCGGTCCCCCTTCTCGCGCCAAACGGGGCCGTTCGTGTGACGCTCACCCTCACGATGGGCGACCTCACCGGCATGGTCGGGCAGGCCGACAGCGCGGGGCTCGACCTTCTGGTGGCGATCAGAGACGCGGCCGCCGGACCGTTCGCGGCATCCGCATGCAATGATGACGGCGTGATCATCCCCGCCGGCAATGCACAGTTCGCGACGGTCGCCTATACCGGGACGGAACTGCCCGTGCCGCTCATCGTCGCCGGTGGCGTGATGCTCGGCGTTGGGATTTTTCTGGTCGGGCGTCGTCGACGCAGCGCGGACCGTGACTAGACACGCCGGGGCCAGGGTACGGGGGCTGCCGCACTACATCGGCCTCGCACTCAGTGCCGCGTTGCTCCTACTCGTGATCGCGCTTGCGATGCTGGTGATCGTCATTCCGAAGATCGTCGGTGGCGTTCCGCTCACCGTGCTGACCAGTTCGATGATCCCGCACTACCCGCCGGGCACGCTCATCGTCGATCGCCCGGTCGACCCGAAGGATCTCCGCATCGGCGATGTTGCGACGTACCAGATCGAATCCGGCAAGCCGGGAGTGATCACCCATCGGGTCACCGCGATCCACTCGTCGTCCAACGGCACGCGGACCTTCCAGTTCAAGGGCGACAACAACAGCCAGCCGGATGCCGCCGACGTCATCGAGAAACAGATCCAGGGCAGCGTCTGGTACTCCCTGCCGTGGATCGGCTACGTCAATAACGCCGTGAACGGCCAGAGCAAGCTGTGGATCGTGCCGCTGCTCGCGGGCCTCCTGTTCGCGTACGCGGGCTACACGATCGCGAGTTCGATCGTCGGTGCGCGCAGGAAGAGGCGCGCCCGCGCCGTGAGCGCTGCCACCGAATCCGTTACCGGATCCACTGCTGGAGCCCAGCTCAGGCGCGATCGATCGCGGCACGCACGGCACCGGTAGCACCGACCAGGTGTCCGGGACCACCGACTCCCCTTAGTGCGCCCGGAACAGCTGCATCGACGCCGGCGCGAGCCTCAGCTCCGTGGTCGGCGCGTGAATCTCCTTCGGCGCGTGATCGTCCGCGCTGTTCCAGAGCAACTCGTACGAGGTGACTCCCTCATGCTCGGGAAGCGTTATGGTCTCCTCGACCTCGAGGCCGTGCACGATGAGCAGGATCCGGTTGAATTCCTCGAACTCCGGCGTTGAGGCCGCCAGGTACTGCAGTGTGCGCTCGGCGGGGGAGTCCCAGTCCTTTATCGACATCGAGAGCCCCTCCTTGTTGAACCAGTCCATCTGGGTCGCTGAGGGCACCGTCTCGCCGAAGATCCCGAAGCGCACCGGCCGCAGCGCCGGGTTCTCGTGCCGCAGCCGGAGGAGTTTCTGCGAGATCAGCAGCAGGTCGTCCTGCCAGTCCTCGTGTTCCCACGGAAGCCAGGTCAGTTCGCTGTCGTGGCAGTATGCGTTGTTGTTGCCGCGCTGGCTTCGGCCGAACTCATCGCCGGCGGTGATCATGGGCAGGCCGGCGGAAAGCAGGAGAGTCCCGAGCAGGTTGCGGATCGCCTTCTCGCGCGCGGTCAGAATGGCGGCGACATGGGTCGGTCCTTCGACGCCGTAGTTGAACGAGTGGTTGCTGTCCGTGCCGTCGCGGTTGTTCTCGCCGTTACCGAGGTTGTGCTTCTGGTTGTACGCGGTGAGATCGGCGAGCGTGAAACCGTCGTGCGCGGTGATGAAGTTGACGGATGCCAACGGGCCGCGCTCCTGCGAGAACACTCCCGCAGATCCCGAGAGCTTCGACGCCAGCTGTCCGATGCCGATGGGAGCCACGCCGTTGGCGCGCGCCGCACCGATGTCGGTCAGCCAGAAGTTGCGCACGCGATCGCGATAATCGTCGTTCCACTCCGACCACCCGTCGGGGAAGTTGCCGACCTGCCATCCCCCCATGCCGACATCCCACGGCTCGGCGATCATCTTGACGTTCTTGAGTTGCGGGTCGCTCACTATCGCCTCGAGCAGTGGATGGTGTCGGTCGAAGTTGAGTTTCTCGTCGCGCCCGAGGGCGGCGGCGAGATCCAGGCGGAATCCATCGATCTGCACCTCGTTCGCCCAGTAGCGCAGCGAATCGAGCACGAGCCGCTGGGCTGCGGGCATCGCGAAGTTCAGGGTGTTGCCGCATCCGGTCACGTCCAGGTAGTTGCCCCTAGCGTCCTGGCGGTAGTACGAGGCGTTGTCGAGGCCCCGAAACGAGGTGGTCGGGCCGCCGATGCCCTCTTCTGAGGTGTGATTGAAGACGACATCCAGGATCACCTCGAGACCGGCCTCGTGCAGCAGTTTGACCATCCCCTTGAACTCGCGCAGCACAGCCCCTGTGCCGCCGAACTGGGCCCCGCGTGAGGCGTAGGCGGCGTGGGCTGTGAAGAAGTTCAGGGTGTTGTAGCCCCAGTAATTCATGAGCCCCTGTTTAATCAGCCGCTGTTCGCTCACAAACTGGTGCACGGGCAGGAGCTGGATCGCTGTGACGCCGAGATCCTTGAGGTAGTCGATCGCGGTGTCGTTCGCGAGGCCCGCATAGGTGCCACGCAAATCCTCGGGAACGGTGGGGTTGAGCTTGGAGATTCCCTTCGCGTGCGCCTCGTAGATCACCGTGTGGTCGAGAGGCGTGTTCGGCTTCTTCGTGCCGTTCCAGTCGAAGGCGTCGTCCTGGACGTAGGAGCGCCAGTCGCCGGCGGCGGTGCGCGCGAGGCCGCGCGAGTACGGGTCGATGAGGTGCAGGCTCGAGTCGAATTTGTGGTTCGCCCCGGTCGGCCCGGTCGCGCGTAGCGAGTAGCGGGCGCCGGCGACGAGTCGCGGCGACGTTCCGGACCAGACATCCGCGGCATCCTTCGTCAGCGGGATGCTCTCGACCACCCAGTTCGGATCTTTGTCGTTGAAGATGCAGAGTTCGATCGCGGTGGCGTGCGCGGACCAGACCCGAAGCTCGCCGCCGTCGGGCTTAACGCGAACACCGAGATTTGTCAATGGGTCGATCGTGGGCACGGGTTCTAGAGTAATCAGTGCGTGAGTCACGCTTGTTACACATCCCAGGAGCTTTCGTGCCGATCTACCTCGATCATGCCGCGACGACGCCCATGCTGCCCGAGGCGATCGAGGCGTACACGTCGGCACTCGGAATCGTCGGCAATCCCTCGTCGATCCACAGCCAGGGCCAGAACGCCCAGCGGATGCTGGAAGAAGCCCGCGAGCAGGTCGCGCGCTCACTGGGCTGCGAACCGATCGAGGTGGTGTTCACCTCCGGCGGTACGGAATCGGTGAACCTCGCGGTCAAGGGGCTGTACTGGGCCAGGAACGCGGATGCGCCTCGCCCGCGCATTCTCGTGCCGCGTGGCGAACACCATGCCACGATCGACACGGTCGAGTGGCTCGAACGCTATGAGGGCGCAATTCTCGAGTGGATTCCGCTCGATCAGTTCGGCAGGATCCGTCTGGACGCGCTGGCCGAAGTTGTCGAAGCCCGCGACGACATCGCGCTCATCACGCTGATCTGGGCGAACAACGAGGTCGGCACGATCCAGCCGGTGGCGGAGGTGGTGGCTCTCGCCGCCTCGTCCGGCGTGCCGGTGCACGCCGACGCGGTCTCGGCCTACCGTCACGTTCCGATCGACTTCGCATCCTCGGGGCTCGCGGCGCTCTCGGTCTCGGCGCATAAGATCGGCGGTCCGCTCGGCATCGGCGCGCTCGCGCTGTCCCGTACCGCGACCGTTGTTCCGCTGATCCACGGCGGCGGCCAGCAGCGGGATGTGCGGTCGGGCACCCAGGATGCGCCTGCCGCCATCTCCTTCGGGGTCGCGGCGCAGCATCCGGCTCCCCAGCTCGCGGACCTTCGCGACCGCGTGATCGCCGGGGTGCGGGCCGCCGTGCCCTCCGCGATTCTTCGTGGTGATCCCGTAGGCCGCCTCGACAGCAATGCGCACTTCACCTTTCCGGGGTGCGAGGGAGACTCTCTGCTCTTCCTGCTTGACGCCGCGGGCGTGTCGGTTTCGACCGGCTCCGCCTGTCAGGCTGGCATTCCCGAGGCTTCGCACGTGCTGCTTGCGATGGGTCTCAGCGACACGGAGGCGCGCGGCGCGCTGCGGATAACTGTGGGGCACACGACCACCGAGGCGGACGTCGACGCCCTCCTGGTCGCACTGCCGGATGCGGTCGCGCGGGCTACACGCGCCGGTTTCTCCGATCGTGCGGTGTCGTTCGGCCGCTAGCCCCGGTGGCCTGCGCGGCGTCAGCCGTGCGCAGCCGGTCGAGGAGGTCGGCCGGCTCATCGTCTGGCCGGAACAATCCGCGGGCCTCGTTGATCTCGTCAAGACTGACCAGCGTCGCGTCCAGTTCCGGGAGCAGCCGGGCGGCGACCATAGCTCTTGCCAGGCAAGGACGTTCCGCAGAGCACGAGGAGCGCCATCCGTTGATTCTTCACCGGGCAAACGTTGCCGCATCCTGCCGCCCCTCGCTCTTCACGAGAATTCAGGAGATCGGTCAGTCGCGGGCCCCTATGGCGCCGATCGGGCACTGCGGGAACCCATTTTCCTGAATTTTCGTGAGGGCGCGGGGCGGGGGCGACCGCACCGGCCGGCCGGATGGCCCGCGCTTAGACTTGTGGCATGAGAGTGCTGGCGGCGATGAGCGGTGGCGTGGACTCCGCGGTCGCGGCGGCACGCGCCGTCGAGGCCGGCCACGACGTCGTCGGCGTGCACCTGGCACTGAGCCGGATGCCCGGCACCCTCCGCACCGGAAGCCGCGGATGCTGCACCATCGAAGACTCGATGGACGCCCAGCGGGCGGCCAACATCATCGGCATCCCGTACTACGTCTGGGACTTCTCGGAGCGCTTCAAGCTCGATGTCGTCGACGACTTCATTGCCGAGTACACCGCCGGCCGCACGCCGAATCCCTGCATGCGCTGCAACGAGCGCATCAAGTTCGCCGCGCTGCTCGAAAAGGCCATCGACCTCGGTTTCGACGCGGTTGCGACCGGCCACTACGCCTCGATCCTCACCGACTCCGACGGCAATCGCGAGCTGCACCGCGCAGCCGCCTGGGCGAAAGACCAGTCCTACGTGCTTGGCGTGCTCACGGCGGACCAGCTCGCACACGCGATGTTCCCGCTCGGCGCAACGCGGTCGAAGGCCGAGGTGCGTGCCGAGGCCGCGACGCGCGGCTTCAGCGTCGCGAACAAGCCGGACTCGCACGACATCTGCTTCATTCCGGATGGCGACACCCGCGGCTGGCTCGCCGAACGTGTCGGCGCGGAGCAGGGGCGCATCCTCGAGCGCGACGGTTCGATCGTCGGCAGCCACGAGGGAGCCCACGCCTTCACCATCGGCCAGCGCAAGGGTCTGAACCTCGGCGTGCCGTCTCCGGATGGTCGCCCGCGTTTCGTGCTAGAAGTCAAGCCGGCGACCAACGAGGTCGTCGTCGGCCCGAAAGAGGCGCTCGATATCGCGGAGATAGCGGGATCGACGTTCAGCTGGGCAGGTCTGCCGCCGGCCGACCCTCTCACCCCGTTCGATTGCCATGTGCAGATCCGTGCTCACTCCGACCCGGTGCCCGCGGTCGCGGCCGTGCGTGGCGGCGAACTCGTGGTGACGCCGGAGGTGCCGCTCAACGGGGTTGCCCCCGGCCAGACCGCCGTCGTTTACGTCGGGACTCGGGTCATGGGCCAGTGCACGATCGATCGCACGGTCAGCGCCGACTCTGCGGCACGCGTGATGCCGGTTCCGACAACCTGAGCGCCACCGTCGACGTCGGCGGTACTGCCTAAGCTGAACTCGTGGCGAACGACGACGAACGGGAACTCAACGAGGCCGGCGACGAGGCGGCCGCGCTGACCACACGCATCCTCGAACTGCGTGATGCGTATTACGAGCGTGATGAAGTGCTCGTGAGTGATGCGGACTATGACGGCATGATCCGCCGTCTCGAAGAATTAGAGCGGCTGTTTCCGGAGCTTCAGAGCCAGGATTCACCGACCCAGACGGTCGGGGGGCGAGCGGATTCGACTCTCTTCAGCCCCGTTCGCCATGCCGAGCGAATGCTGAGCCTCGACAACGTGTTCTCGATTGCGGAATTCACGGAGTGGGCCGCAAAGGTCGAGCGAAATTCGGCGCGCAGCGTCGACTACCTCTGCGAGCTCAAGATCGACGGCCTCGCCGTCAACCTGCGCTATGAAAGCGGCGTGCTCACCACGGCGGCGACTCGTGGAGACGGCGTGGTCGGGGAGGATGTGACCGAGAACATCGCTCACGTCCCGAGCATTCCCACGAGACTTGCGGGTGGCGGGCATCCCGCGATCGTCGAGGTGCGTGGCGAGGTCTTCTTCGAGTCAGCGATCTTCGAGCAGCTCAACGCCGACCAGGTCGCGGCGGGCGAGAGGGTGTTCGCGAACGCTCGGAACGCGGCATCCGGGAGCCTCCGGCAGGTGAAGGAGAACAAGAATGAGGCGGCGCTCGCCCGCATGTACAAGCGGCTCGGCCGGCTGAGCATGCTCGTGCACGGAATCGGCGCGTGGGCCAATCCGCCGGTCGAGTCGCAGTCGCAGATCTACGAGCTGCTGAAGTCGTGGGGGTTGCCGACGAGCATCCACTACGAGGTGAAGAAGTCGGCGGGGGCTGCCGTCGCCTTCATCGAGTATTTCGGTGAGCACCGCAACAGCGTCGAGCACGAGATCGACGGAATCGTCGTCAAGGTCGACGAACTGGCTCTGCACGAGGAGCTGGGGGCCACGAGCCGCGCGCCACGGTGGGCGATCGCCTACAAGTACCCGCCGGAGCAGGTCAACACGAAGCTGCTCGATATCGTGGTCAGCGTGGGTCGCACCGGTCGGGTGACGCCCTTCGCCGTGATGGAGAAGGTGCGCGTCGCTGGCAGCGAGGTGCGCCAGGCCACGTTGCACAACCAGGACGTGGTGAGAGCCAAGGGTGTGCTGATCGGCGATATGGTCGTGCTGCGCAAGGCGGGCGACGTGATACCAGAGGTGCTCGGCCCCGTGGTCGAACTGCGCGATGGCACAGAGCGCGAGTTCGTGATGCCCACCCACTGTCCGGAGTGCGGCACCCTGCTTGCGCCGGCGAAGGAGGGCGATGTCGACCTTCGCTGTCCCAACGCGAAGAGCTGCCCAGCCCAGGTACGCGGGCGAGTCGAGCACGTCGGCTCGCGCGGCGCCCTCGATATCGAGGGGCTGGGCGAGGTGGGCGCCGCCGCCCTCACCCAACCGGATCTTCCCGAGATCCCGCCGCTCGTCACAGAGGCTGGCCTCTTCTCGCTGACGATGGGGGACCTCTTCCCGATCCGGGTGACTGTGCGCGATTCCGAGACGGGACTCGTCAAGCTCAACGATGACGGCACCGAACGCAAAGAGACGCCGTTCCGACGCAGGCGCCAGCCGAAGAAGGACGGCGTGTACGACGGCGTCGGCATCGGTGACGAGTTGTCGGTGCCGTCGACCGCCGCCGTGAAGCTGCTCGATGAGATTGAAAAAGCCAAAACCAAAGAACTGTGGCGCATTCTGGTGGCCCTCAGCATCCGCCATGTCGGACCGGTCGCGGCGCGCGCCCTCGCCGCATACTTCGGATCGCTTCCCGCTATCCGCGCGGCTTCGCGGGACGAGCTCGCCGCGGTCGACGGGGTCGGCGGCATCATCGCCGACGCGCTGATCGACTGGTTCGCGGTCGACTGGCATGTGGAGATCATCGAACGATGGACGGATGCCGGAGTGCAGTTCGCGACGCCGGGCCACCCCGGTCCAGGAGCGGCCGTCGCGGCCGGGGGTCCGCTCGCGGGTGTAACGGTCGTCGCGACCGGTAGTCTCGAGGGTTTCACGCGAGAGGGCGCGCTCGAGGCGATCATCGCGGCGGGCGGCAAGGCGGCATCCAGCGTTTCGAAGAAGACCGACTTCGTCGCTGCGGGTCCTGGTGCGGGATCGAAGCTCACCAAGGCCGAGGAACTCGGCCTGCGAATCATCGATGCGGCCGAATTCGCCCGACTCCTGGAGTTCGGCCCTGCTGGGCTGGATTCCTGACTCGCCAAATTGACCAACCTTCAACCCTAGGTTAAGAGCTTGCGTGCCCCTACTATGGGGGTACTCTGTTGTATTCGTTGTGGACGGCGCTCCCCCCGGCGCTCCCGCAAACGATTGGAATTACCTTTTTGCTGTTTGACGTCGCAGCGTTCCTCTCTACCTCTGGTGCCCTCGGTGGCGTGGCAGAGGCCTTTGGCGTTCACGAGGTCAACCAGCTGGTGTCATCGAATGTCATCGTTGCCGATCCGTCCGTCCAGGACCCGGCGAGCTTTCTCGGACCGATCCTGACCCCCGATCGCAGGGCTGGCGCGGCGCGCATCCTGTCGTCGCCGGTGGATCCTTCGCTCCTTCCATCGCTGAGCGGCAGCGCGATGCTCGATCAGCTCGCGTTGCAACCCGCGGCCAATATCGCCCAGCTCATGAAGGACCATCCCTCCGCGGTGAGCGAGATGATGGTCAGTCCGCCCCAGGCGACGATCGTGCGGTCCTGGTGGTCAGAACTCACCGCGGAGCGTCAGAAGACGCTCATGGCGGCGGCACCCGAATACGTGGGAAACCTCGACGGCGTGCCGTTCGTCGTTCGGGACCAGGCGAACCGCCTTTTCCTCAAGCAGTCCATCGCGAAGCTGCAGAGGTCTATCGGATCGGGCGTCGGCCGCGCCCAACTGGTCGGAACCAAGCATCGGCTCGACATCCTTCAGCAGATCGAACGCACACTCAAGACGACCGCGAACCAGCCGAAACGTCAGCTAGTGACCTTCGACCCGTCGGGTGAAGGCCGGGCAGCCGTCGCCGTCGGTGACCTCGCAACCGCTGACTACGTGAGCTATCTCGTGCCGGGAATGTTCTTCACGGTGCAGGGCCAGATGTATGACTGGACCGTCATTGCGCAGGATCTGCAGAAGCAGCAGTCCGGCTGGATCGGCCGACTGTCGAAGACCGACCCCACGATGGTCGGAAAGACCGCGGCGACGGTGTCCTGGATCGGCTACAACACCCCGGATGTGCTGGACATCGCCTCGCTCGCCAAGGCCGATCGGGGAGCGACTTACCTCGGTAACGCGATCAAGGGCATCCAGGCAAGTCGCACGGGTTCGCAACCGTATGTGACGCTCGTGACTCACTCCTACGGGTCGACCGCCGCGATGATCGAACTATCCAACGAGTCGATAACCGTCGATGCGCTCGCCATTGTCGGCTCGCCTGGCAGCGCGATCCAATCGGCGTCGAAACTCTCGGTGCGCAACCACAATGTCTTCGTCGGCGCGGCCGCATGGGATCCGGTGGTCAACACGGCGTTCTACGGCAGCGACCCCGGGGCGGCATCGTTCGGCGCGCGGAAGATGGATGTCGCGGGCGGCATAGATGCGATCACGCACAAGACTCTCGCACCCGCCGTCGGGCACCTCGGCTACTTCGACGCGGGTACGGAGGCGATGCGCAACCTGGCACTCATCGGCATCGATCAGGGGACACTGGTCACCGACGGAACGCTCGCCGACGCTACACGCACGGTTGCGGCGGCGCAGTAGCAGCAAGGAGCTCGGCGCGCGCAGTCTGGCGCGACCGGCCCCGCTCGGCTTCTGAGCGGGCGAATAGGTCTGCGCGGCGAACAGATCTGGGCGGGCGAATAGAATTGGGCAGTCCCCCCAGCGAAGCAAACGCACGGAGCCGCATGTCTGAATCCAACGAGCCTGTCGTATCGACGGGCGCCGATCACGCGATCACGACCGATCAGGTGTCGCATCTCGCCAATCTGGCGCGCATCGCCCTGACCCCGGAAGAGATCGAGAAGCTCGCGGGCGAACTCGGCGTGATCCTCGATTCGATCGCCAAGGTCTCCGAGGTCGCGACGGCGGATGTGCCTGCCACAAGCCACCCGATTCCGCTGAGCAACGTCTTTCGGCCGGACGTCATCGGCGAGACCCTGTCTGCCGAGGAAGCTCTCAGTGGTGCCCCAGAACACGACGGCAGCCGATTTAAGGTCTCCGCAATTCTGGGCGAGGAACAGTAATGGCTCGTCACTCAGCCAGCGACAGTCGTCCGGACGAAGGTCGCCCAAACGAAGATCGCGCGAACGAAGATCGCCTAGACCATAGCGGCACCGTCGATCTGACCCGGCTGTCCGCTGCATCGCTTGGAGAACTGCTCGCCGCCCGGGAGATCTCGAGCGTCGAAGTCACCAGGGCCCACCTCGATCGGATCGCCGCCGTCGACGGCGACGTGCACGCGTTCCTGCACATCTCGAAGGATGCCATCGACACGGCAGAAGGCATCGACGTGCTACGTAGGACCGGTGACCGGCTCGGTCCGCTCGCCGGCGTACCGATTGCCATCAAGGATGTGCTCTGCACTCTCGACATGCCGTCGACCGCCGGCTCCAAGATCCTCGAGGGCTGGATTCCGCCCTACGACGCCACTGTCGTGCGCCGACTGCGCGAGGCAAACCTCGTGCCTCTCGGCAAAACGAACATGGACGAGTTCGCCATGGGTTCGTCGACTGAGCACTCCGCTTACGGACCCACGCACAACCCATGGGACCTCGAGCGCATCCCCGGCGGTTCGGGCGGCGGTTCGGCCGCCGCGGTGACGGCGTTCGAGGCACCGCTCGCCCTCGGCTCCGATACCGGCGGCTCGATTCGCCAGCCCGCGGCCGTCACGGGCAGCGTGGGCGTGAAGCCGACGTATGGCGGCGTGAGTCGCTACGGGGCGATCGCACTCGCGAGTTCGCTCGACCAGGTGGGCCCCGTGAGCCGCACAGTGCTGGACGCCGCGCTACTGCACGACGTAATCGGCGGACATGATCCACGCGATTCCACCTCCCTCCGAGACGAATGGCCGAGCTTCGCCGCCGCCGCGCGCAAGGGCCAGCAGGCCCGCAACCTCAACGGCGTGCGCATCGGCGTCGTCAAGGAGCTCGACGCACCGGGGTTCCAGACCGGCGTCAGCCAGCGCTTTCACGAGACCCTCCGGCTGCTCGCCTCCAATGGAGCAGAGATCGTCGAGGTCAGCGCCCCGAACTTCGAGTACGCGGTGGCGGCCTACTACCTGATTCTTCCGGCCGAGGCCTCCAGCAATCTGGCCAAATTCGATTCCGTGCGATTCGGCCTGCGAGTGAACCCTGTGGGGGGAGGGACGGTCGAGGATGTCATGGCCGCCACTCGCGAGGCGGGCTTCGGCCCGGAGGTCAAGCGCCGCGTCATCCTGGGTACCTACGCACTAAGCGCCGGTTATTACGACGCGTACTACGGCAGTGCGCAGAAGGTCCGCACGCTCATTCAGCGCGACTTCGCCAGGGCCTTCGACCAGGCAGACGTCCTCATCAGTCCGGCGGCGCCCACCACGGCATTCCTGATCGGGGAGAAGATCGACGACCCGCTGGCGATGTATCTCAACGACGTGACGACGATTCCGGCGAATCTCGCGGGCATCCCGGGCATGAGTCTGCCGATGGGGCTCGCCCCGGAGGACGGCTTGCCCACGGGCCTGCAGTTGATGGCGCCGGCGCGAGCAGATGCCCGGCTCTACGAGCACGGAGCCGCCATCGAGGCGCTGCTCGAGGACTCGTGGGGGCACACGCTGATCAGCCGGGCGCCGGAGTTGACCGCTTAGGACGCCATACTGCGCAGACCGCCGGGACAGCGCACCACGACCGGCTAGCGCACCACCGTGGCGCGCTCGCGGAACGCGATCATGTTCATGCGGTTGCCGCATCGCACGCTGCAGAATCGTTTCGATCCGTTTCTTGACAGGTCGACGAGCAGGCCAGCGCAGTTGTCCGCCTCGCAGTGTCGCAGCCGGTCGATCTCCCCCGAGCGGATGACGTCGACGAGAGCGAGCGCAACCTCAACGCGTATCCGTTCCGCAAGCGGTGCATCGGGTTCCGTCGCGTGCAGATGCCACGGCGAACCGTCGTGCCGTGCGAGGCGAGGGAGCGCTCGCGCCCTGCGGAGCATCCCGTTGATCGCGTCGACGGCGTCGTCCGTGTCGAGGCTCCAGACGCCGCGGAGCAGGTTGCGGGTGTGCAGCACATCGCGAAGCTCGACCTCGTCGTGATCGATCCGGCCGGAATAGTGCCAGCGAGTAAGGAAATCGCCAAGTTGTTGTGCGGTTGCTATCTCGTCGAGGCCGCTTCTTGATGCGTCGGGGCAGGTGTTGGCGAGTGAGACGGTGAACTCGAGAGTCTCCTCCGTGTCAGGGGCAAAATGCAAATTGACTCCTTACTCGCGGCCATTCTAGTGTCAGGGGTGTCAAGCAGGATAGACCATGACATTGGACGGATCATGAAGCGCTCGCCGACCTCTCTCGGCCTTATTGTCGCGGTGATCGCCGCGGCGACCTTCGGCATGTCTGGCGCGTTCATCAAGCCGCTGCTCGAGGCCGGCTGGAGCCCGGCTGCAGCCGTCACGGTTCGTGCTCTCACCGGCGGCATCGCACTCGCGCCGGTTGCGGTGTTCTCACTTCGCGGCAGCTGGCCGTCGATCTGGCGTGCGCGGTGGCGTGTGCTCGCCATGGGGCTGGTCGGCGTCGCGGCAACCCAGCTCGTCTACTTCGCGGCGCTCCAGCGCATCCCGGTCGGCACCGCGATCCTCATCGAATACATGGCGCCGCTGCTGCTCGTAGCCTGGGTCTGGGCGGCCAGCAGGCGGATGCCGAAAGCCGTCGTTCTCATCGGCTCCGTCGTCGGCGTGGTGGGCCTTGTGCTCGTGGTGTCGCCCGGCGGTCGCGGAGGTTTCGACCCGCTCGGCCTGATGTTCGCGGTACTTGCGACAATTGGCTGCGCGGTGTACTACGTGGTGGCAGCACGTCCGAGCGACGGACTCCCACCCGTTGCGCTCGCCGCTTCCGGGCTGCTGATCGGCGGAGCGGTGCTCGGCATCATCGGCGCTCTCGGCGTCGTTCCTTTCACAGCGACGTTCGGCGAGGCGCACCTTCTCGGCGCGGCCGTGCCGTGGTGGCTGCCGCTCCTGATAGTCGGCGTTTTCGCAACAGCGGTGGCGTACGCCGCGAGTATCACCGCAAGCGAGATGTTGGGTTCGCGGCTCGCCTCATTTGCCGGATTGCTCGAGGTGGTGGCTGCGGCGCTGTACGCGTGGATCCTGTTAGGGGAGCGTCTGAGCATCCCGCAACTCATCGGCGGCGTGCTGATTCTCGTCGGTATCGGGTTCGTGCGATCGGACAAGGCATCCGCCGCGCGCAAGCCGGACCTCGGGTCGCATCCCGACCACGAGCTCGCGGCAACCGCCCCGCAGAGCACGCTCAACTCGCCCCCGTAGAATTGTCCTATGGCGCAACCGGCAGAACTCATGGACTTCGACAAGGCCCTCGAACTGTTCGAGCCCGTGCTCGGCTTCGAGGTACACGTGGAACTCAACACCAAGACCAAGATGTTCTCAGACGCGCCCAACTTCTTCGGTGGGGAGCCCAACACCAACGTGACACCGGTCGACCTCGGCCTGCCGGGTTCGCTTCCTGTCGTCAACGAGCAGGCCGTCAAATACTCGATCAGCCTGGGGCTCGCGCTGGGCTGCCAGATCCGTCCGAGCAGTAGATTCGCACGTAAGAACTACTTCTACCCGGACCTCGCCAAGAACTATCAGATCTCGCAGTTCGACGAGCCGATCGCCTTCGACGGCAACGTCGAGGTCGAGCTTTCCGACGGCCGGCTGTTCCAGATCCCGATCGAGCGCGCCCACATGGAAGAGGATGCCGGAAAACTCACGCACGTCGGCGGCTCGACCGGGCGTATTCAGGGAGCGGAATATTCCCTCGTCGACTATAACCGTGCGGGAGTTCCGCTCGTCGAGATCGTGACGAAGATCATCTACGGCGCAGAGAAGGACGCGCCTGAGCTGGCGAAGGCCTACGTGTCGACGATCCGCGACATCGTGCGCTCGCTCGGCATCAGCGACGCGAAGATGGAGCGCGGCAACCTGCGGTGCGATGCGAACATCTCGCTGAGTCCGCGCGGCTCGGGCAAGCTCGGCACCCGCACCGAGACCAAGAACGTCAACTCGCTACGCAGTGTCGAACGCGCGATCCGCTATGAAATCCAGCGTCAGGCCGCCATTCTGGCCTCCGGAGGCACCATCACGCAGGAGACCCGTCACTGGCACGAGGACACGGGTGTGACATCCGCTGGTCGGCCGAAGAGCGACGCCGACGACTACCGCTACTTTCCCGAGCCCGACCTGCTCCCGGTCGAACCGAGCGTCGAACTCATCGAGGCGCTTCGCGCCGCACTGCCGGAGGCACCCGCGATTCGTCGCCGTCGCCTCAAAGAAGCGTGGGGCTTCACCGACCTGGAGTTTCAGGATGTCGTGAACTCAGGGCTGCTCGTCGAGATCGAGGAGACCGCGGCTGCTGGGGCCGCCCCCGCCCAGGCGCGCAAATGGTGGACCGGCGAGATAGCCCGCCTCGCGAATGCGGCGGACGTCGAGGCGTCGACACTGGTCAGTACGGTGCACGTCAGCGAGCTCATCGCCCTCATCGAGAGTGGCCAACTCACCGATCGCCTCGCCCGCCAGGTGCTCGAGGGAGTCGTTGCGGGCGAGGGCTCGCCAGCGGAGGTGCTGACGTCGCGCGGCCTCGCCGTGGTCTCGGATGACGGTGCGCTGGTAGCGGCGATCGACGAGGCACTGTCGGCTCAACCGGACGTGCTCGAGAAGATCCGCGACGGCAAGGTGCAGGCCGCGGGTGCCGTGATCGGAGCGGTAATGAAGGCGATGAAGGGCCAGGCCGACGCCGCACGCGTCCGCGAACTCGTACTGGAGCGCGCCCAGCAGTAGGCCGACAGCGCCCCGCGCTATCGAAGCACCACGCCGTGCGAGGCCATGGCGGGCACGGGGGCGACGGCTAGCCCGCCGATGCGGTATTCGAAGTAGAGATGACAGCCGGTGCTATCCCCAGACGACCCGACCAGTCCGATGTTCTGGCCGGCGGAGACGACCTGCCCGATGGAGACGAGGATTCCGTTGTCGAACATGTGCGAATAGGCCGTGGAGATGCCGCCCGCATGCGACACGGTGATCTGGTCGCCGGCCAGGCCGCCACGCGTGATGGCGGTGACCGTTCCGGCCGACACGGAGTAGAAGGGCGTGCCGCAGCTCGCCGCGAAGTCGTCGCCGCGATGGAATCCGCTATCGCAGCCGACCCCGCTCGTACAGATCGTCGCGCGCGGCCCCCACGGCGAATTTATCGGTCGATCGATCGGAACCGTCCAGCCACCGGAACTCGTGATCGCCGGGGCCGCCTTGCGGTACACGCGGGCGACCTGGAAGCTGTCTCGCACGACGAGCTGCTCCGCAACGTCGGCGCTCACCGCGAGTTGCTGCAGGTGTCCCGGGCGTGCGCCTCCAACGACCGAATTCCCGGATGCCGAGGTCGCGGGAATGGCCACCGTGGCCGCGAGACCCAGCGCGACCAGCATCGCCGCAGCCGACGCGAGCAGTTTGCGGACGGGCCGCCTCGTCACCCGGGGCCTTGCGAGCGCCTGCGTGTTGTGCCGTCCTGCCATAAACAAAGATCCCAACAAGTGATAACGATCCGAACCACTTTAGGGCACCGACGATGGGTGACCGCCGACAGCCGGAGATGGGGAGTAGTTTCGCAGTATCGGTGCACGGCATTCTGCACCCACCGCGAAGGGAGCGACAATGACGGTGCTGTTTGCTACAGGAACCGTTCGGTCCGCAGACGGCACGACGATCGCCTATGACCGGGTTGGCGAGGGTCCGCCGCTGATCGTGATCGGCGGCGCGTTCAATGATCGTCACTCTGCAGACGTTCTCAAACAGCTGCTGGCCTCGCGCTTCACGGTCTACATTCACGATCGGCGAGGTCGCGGGGAGAGCGGCGACACCGCGCCGTACGCGATCGAGCGCGAAGTCGAGGATCTCGACGCCCTGATCGCCGCGGCGGGCGGTTCGGCCTGCGTCTACGGGCATTCCTCCGGTGCCGTGCTCGCCATGGAAGCGGCATCGCGCGGTTCGGCAATCACGAAGTTGGCGGCATACGAGCCGCCTTACACCGCCGACCCGGAAGACCCCACCCCGCCGAGCGACGGCGGAGTGCGTGCGGCGGTCGATGCGGGTGATCGCGAGCGAGCCGCAGAGAGTTTCATGCGCCTGACCGGCATGGACGACAACAGCGTTCAGTGGGTTAAGCAGGCACCGTTCTGGCCGGGCATGGTCGCCATGGCCCATACCCTTCCCTACGACCTCGCGCTCACCGGCGACGGCACGGTTCCGACGGCTCGATTCGCGGCCATCACGGTGCCGGCTCTCGTAATGGATGGTGGTACGAGCCCCGCATGGGCGGGTCGGGCAGGGGCATCGGTCGCCGCGGCCATTCCCGGAGCCCGACGGTTGACCGTGGAGGGCCAGGATCACGGGGTCGACCAGGCCGTGCTCGCCCCGCTGCTGGTCGAATTCTTCGGGTAGCTCAGACCGCCCCGTCCGAGCGGCGGTGAGCGCTAGCCTGAGCCGGTGGCCCGTGGAATCTCCTCGACAGACTCCTTGAAGAGTCCCCTTTGATCGCGAAATCCTGAGGCTGGCACGCACAGCTTCTCAGGTTTGAACGAATATCTGATCACTCCTCGAGGACCGGGGGGAATGGGCTTGAGGAAACGGCTGTGGGGGAGTAGCGGCGCGTGCACTTGCATGCGATGCGTTAACGATATATCGTTAACGCATCGCAGAAGTTCTGCGATGGCTCATTCTGAGCAGAACGAAAGGTGCTGCGAAATGAAACGCAACCACAACTCACACGAAGCACGATTCCATCATGATCCCTCCCAGCACGGACACGGGCACGGATTCCCCGGCGGCCCAGGGTTCGGCGGCCCAGGGTTCGGACCGGGATTCGGAGGCGGGTTCGGACCTCGCGGCCCACGTCGTGCCACGAAGGGCGACATCCGTTCCGTCATCCTGTCCCAGCTCGCCGAGGGTCCGTCCAACGGTTATGGCTTGATCAAGGCCATCGCCGAGAAGACCGGCGGTGCCTGGCGCCCGAGCCCCGGCTCGGTCTACCCGACGCTGCAGCAGCTCGTCGACGAGGAGCTCATCGTCTCCAACGGCGACGGTCGCAAGACCGAGTTCGAACTCACCGATGCGGGCAAGACCTACGTCGCCGAGCACGCGGATGACTTCGCCAAGGCCTGGGACGCGACCCCTGGCCGCTCACAGGAGGCCGGTGCGTTCTTCGAGAGCGCCGGCAAGCTCATGGGGGTAATCGCCCAGTTCCGTCACGCCGCGACGGACGAGCAGCGCAAAGCCGCGGTCGAGAAGCTCGACGAGGCCCGGCGCGCTCTGTACCTCATCCTCGCCGAGTAGGCGTGGGTATGAGAGCGGACCGCGCAATGGCCGACCGGGCGACCGGCCGGCCATCGTGCGAGGCGCTCGCGATTGCTCGGAGCGTCAGCTCGCGCCGAGTTCCTGCGTCGCGGTGAACCCGGCGTCGGCTGCGCGCCGAACAAAGTCAGCGAGCACCGCGAGCTCGGACTCGCTGTAGCCCGCGCAGATCTCGTCCATCGAGCCGTTCATCCCCGAATAAAGGCGATAGAGCTCCGCCGCGCGGTCGGGGAGTGCCCGGACGAGCACGGCACGCCGGTCTGACGGTTCTCGGTCGCGTGCTATCCATCCGTTCCGTTCCAGCCGGTCGAGGATGCCGGTCACGGTCGCGGGATGGAGGCCGGCGCGCCGGGCGAGCGCGCTCGGACTGAGCGGACCGTGCTGGGAGATGAGGTCGAGGCAGTCGAGATCGACGTCTTTGAGATCGACGTGCGTGCCGACCTGGTGATTGAGAAGCGAGATCTGATTGCTCAGCGCGCGCAACGAGCGCTTGATCTCGCCGGTCAACCGTCGGTGCTCTCTCATGCCGCTGGCCCCCTCAGTTAATGTTGAATTCATATGATATGGTTTTCGTATTATATCGATCATGGAGGAGATACACATGAAGATTGTCATCTTTGGGGCGAATGGTCCAACGGGTCGGCTCGCAACGGCACAGGCGCTCGCCGAGGGGCACGCCGTGACCGCGTTCACGCGGCAACCGGACGCGTTCCCCATCCGCCATGAGAATCTTCGGGTGACACACGGAGACGCGTTCGACGCCGCGTCCGTCGATCGCGCCATCGAGGGGCAGGATGCCGTGCTCTCGACGCTCGGAGTGCCATTCGGTCGAAAGAAAATCACCGTGTACTCCGAGGGCACTGCCCACATTCTCGCGGCGATGGAGCGCCACGGCGTGCGCCGGTTGGTCTCTGTCAGCTCGAGCGCCGCTGACCCCGCGGTCCGCTTCCACGACACCGAGGGCGGCTTCTTCTTCGAGAAGATCCTCAAGCCGATGGTCGTCTTCGCACTGGGGCGCGCGCTCTATGCCGACATGTGGCGGATGGAAGTGATGCTGAGGGCCAGCGATGTCGATTGGACCGTCATCCGCCCCTCCGGTCTGTTCGCGACGACGGAGGTCACTGATTACCGCACGGGCGAAGACTTCATCAATGGCAGGTTCACCTCGAGGGCCGACCTGGCGGACTGCATGCTGCGCCAGCTGGGTGACGAACGCTATCTGCGCAAGGCGGTGGCAGTGGCGACATTCTCTGTGCAACCCTCCGTGCTCGAGCTGATCCGGAATGAGGCGCTGAATAGCCCCGCCAAACGATGAACGGATGCCGCGTCCCGGTTGTGGCGAGGACGCTCCTGTCGAGTGCCTAAAGTGGATGTCATGGCGCAACGTTGGCTCGCATCCGAATTCGGTGGACCTGAGGTCCTCACCCTCGAGGAATTCGAGGTCGGGGCCCCAGGCCCGGGCGAGGTGACGATCGAGGTGCGGGCCGTGGGCGTCAACCCCACCGACTTCAAGCGATTCGCCGGCTTCTACGGCACCGATCGGAGCATGCTCCCGGTCTATCCGGGTGCGGAACTCGCCGGGGTGATCTCGGCCATCGGACCCGGCACGACGATCGCCTCCGGAGGCGGCGCGGTCGGCGACGAGGTGCTCGCCTTCCGCGTGAGCGGCAGCTATGCCTCGGCCATCACGATGCCGGCCGCCGACGTGTTCGCGAAACCGACGGCCCTCGGCTTCCCGGAGGCCGCCAACCTGCTGCTCGTCGGCGCGACGGCGTCGGACGCCCTCAACGTCACCGGTGTCGGCGCCGGAGACACCATTCTCATCCATGGTGCATCCGGAGCGGTCGGGGTGAGCGCGATTCAGCAGGCGAGGCTGCTCGGGGCGCGGGTGATCGGCACCGCAAGCGAACGGAACTTCGCGGTGATCGAGCGCTTCGGCGGAGAACCGATCGCCTACGGCGACGGACTCGAACAGCGCGTACGAGCCCTGGCGCCGGGTGGCATGGACGTGGCGATCGACGCGGTGGGCACGGATGAAGCGGTGCGAGTGTCCCTCGCGGTGGTCAGCGACCGCAAGCGCATCGTGACCATCGCCGCGGCACCCCGTGCGAAGGAGTTCGGCTTCACGGCGATCGGAGGCGGGAGTGCGGCGAGCGCAACGTACCGTGACGCGGTGCGCGGCCAGCTCATCGCGCTCGCGGCGGCGGGAAAACTCCTGGTGCCGATCGCTCGCACCTTTCCGCTGGGAGAGGCGGTTGCGGCGCTCGAACTGCTCAAGGGCGGTCACCCGGGCGGCAAGCTCGCGCTCATCCCCTAGATCGTCGCCATCGCCCGCTCGACCGCCGCTATCGCCTCGGCGACGTCCTCGGCATCCGTCGACCAATTGCTCACAGAGATCCGCAGGATGTCGCGGTCATGCCAGCGGGACCCTGACATCCAGACAGTTCCGTCTTCGATCAGCCTCTGGGTGACCCTGCGCGTTCGCTCGTCGTCGCCGAAGCTCAGGCTCACCTGCGTGAAGACGACATCGTTGAGCACCTCGACACCCGGCAGCACCGTGAGGCCCCCGGCGAGGGCCAAGGCGTTGGCGGCGAGCCCTTCGATGAGTGTCGCGGTGCCGGATCGACCGAGCGACCGCAGCGCGGCCCAGACCGGGATGCCGCGTGCGCGGCGGGACATTTCGGGGACCTTTTCGAGGGGGTCGCCCGGTCCGTGCTCGTCCTGGATGAGATAGCTCGCGCGCACGCCGAACGCCGATCGGAGGGCCTCCGGCTTGGCGACGATCGCGATGCCGCAGTCGTAGGGCACGTTGAGCGTCTTGTGGGCATCGGTCGCCCAGGAGTCCGCCGTGTCGAGGCCGTCGAGGCGGTCGCGGTACAGCGGGCTGGCGGCGGCCCAGAGTCCGAAGGCGCCATCCACGTGAACCCACGCGTTGTGTCGACGGGCGATGGACGTTGCCTCCCGCATCGGGTCGAACGCCCCGGAGTGCAGGTTGCCTGCCTGCAGGCAGACGATCGCCGGTCCCTGACTGCGGCGCATCGCCTCGGCAAGCGCATCCGGTCGCATCCGGCCCTCGTGGTCGGCCTCCACCAGCGTCGCCGCGCCGAGACCGAGATAGCGGAGCGCGAGGTCGACCGATGCATGCCGTTCGGCTCCGGCGAACACCCTGATGCGTGGTGCGCCGCTCAGCCCGTCGGCGTTGAGATCCCACCCGACGTGGTCGAGCACATTCTTGCGGCCCGCAGCGAGGCCGACGAAATTCGCCATCGTGGCACCGGTGGTGAACCCGACGTCTGAGCCCGCAGGGAGCCCGAGCAGATCGAGCAGCCACACCCCTGCAGCCTCTTCGATCGCTGCGGCTGCGGGCGTCGCATAGCGCATGCCCGCGTTCTGGTCCCAGGCACTGATCAGCCAGTCCGCCGCAAGCGCTGCGGGGAGCGCACCGCCGATCACCCAGCCGAAGAAGCGGCCGGACGGCATCGCCATCAGGCCGGGCTCGGCGAGCCTCGCCAATTCGTCGATGACCTCCGCCGGTTCGGTTGGCCGTTCCGGGAGCGGAATGGAGAACTGGGCGGCGAGCCTGTCTGCATCGACCCGGGGCGGAACCGACCGCGTCGGAATGGACGCGAGCCACTCCATCGAGTGCTCTCGCGCCCTGTCGAGAGGCGCGCGGTAGGCGTCCGGCTTCGCAGACACAGCGTCAGCATATACCTGACGAATTCGACCGACGCGCCCGTTCAGGCTCCGGCCGGCGGCCACACCCCGATGATCACCGACATCACGAGCACGGTCACCAGCTCGTGCGCGATGTTGAGCACGGTGAGGCCGTTTGGACGCTTGTCGAAAGCGTCATGGGTGATGAAGCGCGCCGCGGTGAAGCCCGCCCAGAGCACGATTCCCGTGACGAGGGCGTTGCCGAAGAATCCGCCGTGGTAGAACTTCCAGGCGATGAAAGTGGCTCCCGAGAGCACCCATGCCGTGACGAAGCTCACGATCACGGTGGTGATTATCGGGAGCGCGGCATCCCGCGCATTCCCGGAGGGCGTAACGCCAGAGGCCTTCATCCAATAGTTGCCGAAGACCCTCGGCGTGTACCAGATGGAGCCGACGATCATGGTCGAAAGAGTGGCCAGGATCACCGCCCAATAGTTGATGTCGGGGACCATGATCATCCTTTCAGCGCCGGTGCCATTCGTGTTGCTGGAGTCTAGCGGCGGCATTCGTCGCCGGTCTATGCCTCGGTCTAGCCGAGATGTCCAGGGTTTGGTGAGTCTGGGGATGGGTCCGTCGCCGAGCAGCCCGCTTCGCCGAGCGGCCGGTTCTGCGCATAACTCCTGCACTGCGCGGCGATCCTATTGCGGAGGGGTGCAATCACAGGGCTCGTTTGTCCACTCCATCCCGATGTGCCGGAGTTATGCGCAGCGCGAGCCATTCCTGTCGCTGCCGTTTGCCACTTTGTGGCCTGTGCCGCTGCTCGCGTCGAGCATTAGCGCTTCCTGGGCTCTGCCCTGGAGGAACTCGCGTGATGCGGCGTCGGTCGTGAGGCTGATCGCCTTCGCGTAGGCGGCTGCCGCGGCATCCGTTCGTCCGAGCTCGGCGAGGAGGTGCGCGCGTGTCGCCCAGGCGGGCTGGAAGCGCGCCGCGCCGTCGAGTCGGTCGAGCACGTCGAGGCCGGCCTGCGGTCCGTCGATTTCGGCGACGGTCGCCGCGAGGGAGACGAGTCCGCCGAGTGTCGGAGCGACCCGTGCGAGTGCTTCGTAGAGCTTTCGGAGCGCGGCCCAGTCAGTCACCCCGCTTATCGCGCGGTCGCAATGGACGGACTGGATGGCGGCCTCCAGTTGAAAGCGTCCGATGCGCCCGTGGGTGTGCGCGCGCTTCAACAGTCCCTCGCCCTGCGCGATGAGTGACGCATCCCACAGGCTCGTATCCTGCTCATCGAGCGGCACGAACCGTGCGGCGTCACGTGCGGGCGCCCGCGCGATCGACAGGCTGATGAGTGCCGCCAGCCCAAGAGCCTCCGGGTCGTCGAGGAGCGTCGCCAGTGTGACGGCGAGGTAGAGGGCTTCGGCGGAGAGCGATTCGCGCACGGTCGTTCCCGAGACGACCTGCCAGTCGATCGCGTAGGCGCCGTAGATCGCCTCCAGCACGGCGGGCAGCCGAGACGGCATATCGGCTCGCGAGGGAATGACGAAGGGGATGCGGGCATCCCGAATCCGCCGCTTCGCCCGCACCAGTCGCTGCGCCATGGCCGACTCGGGAAGCACGAACGCCCGCGCGATCTGCCGCGAATCGAAGCCGAGAACCGTCTGCAGCATGAGGGGAGTACGGATGCCGGCTTCGATCGCCGGGTGAGCGCAGACGAACATCAGCTCTAGTCGCTTGTCGGGAATCGCGTCGAGGTCGAGGTCGTCTTCGCGGGAACTCGTCTCGTCGAGCGGTACCGAGGTGCGGTGGGCGGACGACCGATAGAGGTCCCTCAGGCGATTGCGGGCCACGGTGAGCAGCCAGCCCTCCGGGTTGTCGGGCACGCCCCTCGTCGGCCAGGTGGTGAGCGCGCTCTCGAAGGCGTCGGCCAGGGCGTCTTCCGCGGACGCGATGTCGCCCGTTGGCGCCGCGAGGAGCGCGAGCAGCCGACCATACGACTCTCGCGCCACCGTGGCGGCCGTCAGATCGTGTTCTGCCACTGTCCGTTCCGGAAGACGATCGCCGACGGACGGATCTCGATGACCCCGTACTGCGCGCCAGGGCACTTCTCCGCCCAGGCGAGCGCGGCATCCAAATCGGCGACCTCGATCACGAAGGTGCCGGCGAGCTTTTCCTTGGTGTCGGCGTATGGGCCGTCCTGGATCTTCAGGCTGCCTTCGCGAAGCGTGAGGGTGGTCGAGGTCGCGACCGGCTGAAGGATGTCCGCAGAGACGAGCACACCCGCCGCGTCGAGAGATTTTCCGTAGGCGTCGAAGGCGGCACGGAACGGCTCCATCTCTTCTTCGGTTATGCCCGCGTCGGCGGCCTCGGCGGAGATGAGAAGAAGTGAGTACTGCATGGTGAATCCTTCCGATGTTCAGCAGGGTACCGGCCAGCGGTTCTGGCCGATATACCCTGATGACGAATCACCGGATGCCCGATCGACAGGTTTGCGAAAACAATCTGCCCTGAGCGAATACTCCCGTCGCGGTATGGGCGTGGCCGGTCCGATGCGTTACCGTCGAACCATGCGCGCAATACACGAGCGGATGGTCATGACCATGACCGTGCTGCTCGTCGCATTCGCGGTCGCCCAGGGCGGCCCCACCACCGTGCTCGTCGCGAGCATCGCCGTGGTCACCGTGGCGGGTATTGTCGCCGTGCGGTACGCCGCGCTGGTGATCGGATCCCGGGAGATGACCGTGGGGTCACGTTCGCACGCCCATCGGGAGGCGTTGAGTGACATGCCTGCGCCGTCGCATCCGCGCACCGCCGGTCGCCCGCGAACCAGGGCGCCGTCGCAGTCGATTCCGGCCGCGTAACAGCCTCCGAACCCTAGCTCGGGCGGATGCTGCGTGGCCACTCGGTCACCCACATCCGTTTCGACTGCAAGGACTATTTTTCGTGGACATCTTTTCGTTTGCCCCCATCGCCGCCCTCCTCAGCGCCGCCTATGCGGTCGTCGAGGGGCTCGCGGCTCTGTTCGACCCGATAGCCGGCGCTGCGAGCGCCGCGATCGCGATTCTCGTGCTCACCGCGCTGGTGCGTGCAGCACTCATCCCCGTCGGCGCCTCCCAGGTGAAAGCCGAGTGGACGCGTCGCCGACTCGCGCCCCAGCTGCAGGCGCTGCAGCGTAAACACAAGAAGAATCCGCAGCTGCTGCAGCAGAAGACCATGGAGCTGTACAGGGCGGAGAGCTCGTCACCGTTCGCGGGCATGCTGCCGGCTCTCGCGCAGGCGCCGGTGTTGTCGCTCGTCTACGCGCTCTTCATCCGGACCACCGTCGACGGGCATCCGAATGCTCTGCTGAGTGAGCACCTGTCTGGGATTCCGCTCGGCACCTCGTTCGTGCACCTCGTCTCGACCGGCGGCCTGTGGCCCGGGGGAGCGCTCTATCTCGCGCTCTTCGCGATCATGGCAGGAGTGGCGTGGATGTCGCGGCGCATCGCCCTGCGCCTGGCTCTGCCGGTGGACCCCGCGGTGCCCATGGCCGGTCTCGGTCGCGTTCTCAGCTGGCTGCCGTTCATCACCGTGGTGTTCGCTGCGTTCGTACCGCTCGCGGCGACGCTCTACCTCGTGATGACCACGGCCTGGACCCTGGTGGAGCGGATACTGCTGCGACGGCGGTATTGGCGGATGGTCGGCCCCGCGACGGGTACGCGTGCCATCGTCGCGACCTGAGGCGGTCAGGCTTCAGCGGATCCCGTCGGCCGCAGTCTGATTCGGCGGGAGCCGCTTGGGCCGCCCTCGTCCATCTCTACGAGGCTGTTACGCGACTTCACGAACTCGGTGAACGACTTGAATCCGAGGGCGGACTCGTTGAAGGCCGGGTCCATTCGTCGCATCTGGGATTTGACCTCGGAGCTCTGCATCCAGTCGCTGTCCGTCTTTGCCAGACCGAGGCTCATGGCGCGTGTCAGCAGGCTCGTCGCCGCTTTTGGCGAGAGCCGGGTCTGCGCCTTCTTGGCGGTGGGAACCTCGGAGGCGAGGGTCTCGACCGTTCTGCTTTTTGAGGGTCTGGTCGGGGCGCTTTCCTCATCGTCACCGGCCGTGACCTCTCCGGCGTCGCTGATTCCGGGGAGTGCGTCGTAATCCGCGAATTCGTCGCAGGCGGCCGCCAGGGACTTGCTCGTGGAGCCGGCGACCCCGATCCCGACGACATAGCGGCCCAACCTCTTGCAGCGTTGAGCGAGGGCGATGTAGTCCGAGTCCCCGGCGACGATCACGACGTGGGTGATATCGGACAGGCGGAACAGGTCTTCCACGACGTCGACGGCGAGGCGGATATCCGCGCCATTCTTCATCATCTGCGTGGTCGTGAAGAGCTGGGTGAGATCCACCGCGCGGTCGATGAGCTGCTTCTGATAGCTCGCGTTCACCGTCGCCGACCAGTCGGCGTAGGCGCGGCTGATCACGATCGAACCGAACGAGGAGGCGAAGTCGAGGATCGCGCCGATGTCGACCGTCGCGTCCCTGATGCGCGTGCCGATCGGGTCCTCGGACGTGGAATCGAAGTTGCGTGCCCGGTCGGTGCTGAACCTGCGCGCTCCGTGGAGCTGGTTGTATCGCGAGATCACGATGTTGTCGAAGTCGATGTAGACGGCGACTCGGTTGTCAGCGGTATCGGCCATCGTGCGTGATCCCCTCGAGAGTGCTGCGTGGCCCAGTTTCCCGCCTCCCGCCGCCGAGCGCAATGCGGCTTCGCGCTCGCGGGTAGCATCGGCGCCATGGCGCAGCGCTATCGATTCACGAGCGAGCTCTGGGAATGGACGGCTCGCGACAACTGGTTTTTCGTGTCCCTCTCGGCGGAGGCCTCCGAGGAGATCGGCGAACTGCCCTTTGCGCCTCGAGGCTTCGGGTCCGTGCCGGTGCGGGCATCCATCGGATCGTCGACATGGAAGACCTCGATCTTTCCGGGCTCCGACGGCGTGTTCGTGCTGCCGGTGAAGAAGGCCGTGCGCGAGGCGGAGGGAATCCAGAGGTTCGAGCGCATCGACGTCCAGATCGAGCTGCTCGACTAGCGTGCGCAGGCGGCGGCTATGACCGAACGACCACGAGGGGCGTGAGGGCGTCAAGGTCCGGGCCGAGCCCGATGTCGACGAGCACCACCCGGCCGACGAGGCGCGATGCCGGCTCGAGCAGCAGCCCCGCCTTGTAGGCGCCGAAGGTCACCGTCACGTCGGCCGGCAGCACCAGCGGATCGGGCACTCGTCCGTCGTTCGGGTCGATCCCACTCGGGATGTCCGCGGCGACGACCAGCGGACGCGGATGCGCCGATAGCGCGGGCAGTATCGCGGCGACGACCGCGCGTGCCTCGCCGCGCAGCGCAGGATTCGCACTCGTCCCGGTGCCGAGAATACCGTCGACTATCACGTCGAACGGCGAGGCGAGACCCGCGGCATCGACCACGCTCGCACCCGCCTTCAGGGCCGCAGCCATCGCGTCCTCATTAACGCGGGACCCCGTGGCGAGAATGGCGACCTCCGCGTTCTCGCTCGCCAGTTCCGCGCCCGCGTAGAGGGTGTCCGCGCCGTTATTGCCGGAACCGACCAGCAGCAGCACGCGTCTGGGTGAGGCGTTGCGGATCTCCGCGGCAAGGCCCGCGGCGGCCCGCTGCATGAGGGGCTCGCCGGCGGCGAGATGCGGCGCCTCGGCCCCACGCACCTGCTCGGCAGAATAGCCCTTGATCGCGGTCATTCCTGAACACTGTCATTCCGCCGACCGCCGCACAAGGCGAAGCAGCGTTTACCCAATGGTCACTTTCGGTCAATGGCGAGTCCATATCCGTTTCTTAGTGTTCCTAACGATCGTTAGATTCCAAACAAGACACGAGCCTTCGAGGACACCATGATTCTGAACTCACGCACAGCAGCCATCGGAGTCGCCGTCGCAGCGGTCGCCCTCTTGGCGGGATGCTCTGGCAGCGCATCCGGAAGCACGACCTCAACCACCGGAAGCGCAGTAGAGCCCCTGATCCTCTATGCGGCAGTTGGCTGGGACGCCGACATGGGCAAGGCGTTCACCAAACAGACGGGAATCCCGGTCAAGGTGGTCGACGACAGCACCGGTCCGCTGCTCACCAAGATCGCGGCAGAGAAGAACAACCCGCAGTGGTCGATGCTGTGGGCCGACGGCGACACGGCGTTCGCGTCGCTCGCCAAGCAGGGTCAGCTTCTGCCATACACGCCCGCCGCCTCCTGGAACACCGTCGGCCAGACGATCGTCCCGACCGACCACAGCTACAACCCCACCGGAACGACGGTAATGGCCGCGCTCATCTACAACTCCGCAAAAGTGACCAGCGTTCCCGCGTCGTACACCGACCTCCTCGGTTCCGCCTACACCGGCAAGGTCGGCATGAACGATCCGTCGCAGTCCGGGCCGACGTATCCGTTCATTGCCGGTGTGATGAACCAACTCGGCGGGCAGAGTGGTGGCGTGGCCGCGGGCGAGGCCTACTTCACCAAACTGAAAGCCAACGGGCTCAAGGTGTTCCCGACCAACGGCGACACGCTGCACGCCCTCGAGACCGGCCAGATCTCCTACGGCCTGATCCAGAGCTCGGCGGCGACGGGCGAGACGGTCAAGGTCAAGCCGACCGCAGACTACGTGCCGAAAATCGTCTACCTTCCCGAGTCGACCCTGCTGCCGAGCGTGATCGGCATCGACAAGGCGGTGGATGCGACGCAGCAGGCCGAGGCCAAGAAGTTCGTCGACTACGCTCTCTCGCCAGCCGGACAGAAGGTCATGCAGGCGGCGGACGCGAGCGGTGACTCGCTCTACTGGCCGGTCGTCAACGGGGTCACGGCCCTCCGGGATCTCTCCGCTTTCCCGGCCAAGTACCAGCGCATCGACCCCGGCTACTGGGGTCCGCTGCAGTCGCAGGTGGTCACCTGGTTCGACGCGAACGTCAAGTAAGAGGTCATTGCGTTGGCCTTCACGCCCCTGAAATCGCGGTCGGGGTCCTCGACCGCGATATCGGGTGAGACGCGATACACGGGCCGGCCCGCCCTCGGTGCAACCGGGGAAGGGTCGGCATCCGGCATGCCGTCCGCGCCCGTCGACGAACGCTCCGGCTCCGGCATACCGCCTGTCTCGAGGGTTAGCACGACCGTAGCCCAGCGTCTCGGCGACCTCGTGACCCGGATGCGGATCAACCCCCTGATGTTCTTCTGGCTGCTCATCGTAGCCATCCTGATTCTTCCGATCGCGCTGTTCCTCGCTGTCGCGTTCAGCCCGAAACTGCTCGATCAGGGGCCGGAGTGGTTCACGCTTTCGGCGTTCGGGTCTGCGCTGAACAGCCATCTCCTCACGGGGCTGGTGAACTCCTTCCTCATCGGAGTGTCCACCGCGATTCTCTCTGCCGTGATCGGTTTCGCCCTGTCCTGGATCGTCCTGAGAACGGATGCCCCCGCTCGCCGCATCTGGACCGGTGTGGTCTTCGCACTCCTCCTGACGCCGTCGTACCTCATCGCGCTGGGCTGGGAACGCCTGCTCGAGCCGAACGGGGTGCTTCAGGTGCTCGGCTACAACGCCGGCTGGGCGCACGCCATCTTCTACGGCCCAGTAGGTATCGTCGTCGTGCTCACCGTCAAGGGAATCCCGTTCGCGTACCTGGCCATCTCCAATGCGATGCGAGGGCTCGGTCATGAGTTCGAGGATGCCGTGCGGGTGCACGGTGGGGGGCCGATCGCCGCGATGCGCGTCGTCTTCTCCCTGCTCGGTCCGGCCGTATGGTCGGCGCTCGCGATCGTGTTCGCGGAATCGGTGAGCGACTTCGGCGTCGCCTCCACCCTCGCCAATGATGCGCACTTCTCGGTGGCCACCTACTCGCTCTACAACGCCGTGCAGGCGTTCCCGGTTGACTTTCCCGTGGCTTCCGCTGTGAGCTGGCTGCTGCTCGTGCTGGTCGTGCTCGCGCTGCTCATGCAGGGCTGGGCGCTGCGCGGGCGCAGCTTCCGCGTGCTTGGCGGACGCACCAGGACGGTGCTCCGCCATCAGCTGTCGCTGCCTCGGAAAGTGATCTGCACCCTGGGTCTCGGCGTGCTCCTCGCGGTCTCTCTCGGCATCCCGGCGTTCGGTGCGGTCTCAGCGTCGCTGATCGACGGCCTCGGGTCGTTGGCGGGCACCCACCAGTGGAGCCTCACCAACTATCAGCGCGTGATCGGCAGCCCGTCGCTCAGCGAGCCGCTCATCTACTCTGCGCAGCTTGCTGCGATCTGCGCGACGGTCACGCTCGTCCTCGCCGTCGTCTGCGCGAGGCTGCTCGCCAGCAAGGGAGCGACGATCGCCGGGCGCATTCTCGACCTCGTCCTGCTGGCCGCCGTCGCTCTGCCGGGGATCGTCTTCGCCGCGGGCTATATCTTCGCCTACAACCTCCCGTTCACGAACGCGCTGGGGATCCACCTCTATGGCACGACCGCGCTGCTGGTGCTGGCGTATCTCGCGACCGCGCTGCCGTCCACCTCGCGCGTGCTCGTCGGCACGATGAGCCAGATCCAGGAGTCGATGAGCGAGGCGTCCCGCGTGCACGGGAGCGGCGCGATCCGGTCCTGGCTCACGATCGTGCTGCCGGTGACCGCGCGGCCGCTCCTGTCAGCGTGGCTGTTGACCTACACGGCAACCCTTCTCGAGCTTCCGGTCTCGCAACTACTCGCTCCTCCCGGATCCCAGCCGATCTCGGTCGGGATCACCACCGCGCTCGGCAAGTACGACTTCGGCGGCGGCACCGCCATGGAGGTGCTTGCCATCCTTTCGGCTCTCGTCGTCGTCGGCGTCGGCTACCTGCTTTTCCGCCTGCTGGCGCCCGCCGGTTGGCAACACATCGGGAGGGCGCGATGAGCATCGCAGAACTGTCACAGGCGGATCGACGCGAAGCACCAGAAATCCCGAGCGGTCATCAGGTCACGGTGCGTGGCGCACGCAAACGCTACGGAGCGTTAGAGGCGCTGGCCGGTGTCGACCTCGACATCGAGCCTGGGCGCTTCATGGTGCTCCTCGGACCCTCGGGGTCGGGCAAGTCCACCCTCATCCGCGGAATCGCGGGGATCGAGAAGTTCGACTCCGGCAGCATCCATTTCGGTGCTATTCCGGTGAGTGACGGGCGGAGGAGCCTGCCGGCCGAGCGCCGTGACCTCGCCATGGTGTTTCAGGACTACGCACTCTGGCCGCACCTGACGGTGCAACAGAACGTCGGCTATGCGCTGCGTCGTCGGCGCATCACGAGTTCCGCGGTCCGCATCAGGGTGCTCGAGACGCTCGAACGCGTTGGACTGGATGCCAAGGCCGACAGTTACCCGAACGAACTCTCCGGGGGTCAACAGCAGCGGGTCGCCCTGGCGCGCGCGCTCGTCGGGCGTCCCGCGCTCTTGTTGTTCGACGAGCCGCTCTCGAACCTCGATGCCGATCTGCGTGAGCGCCTCCGAGTGGAGATCGCGACTCTCACGCGAGAGTCTGGCGCCACCACCCTGTACATCACGCACGATCAGGCCGAGGCCTTCGCGCTCGCCGACGAGGTCGGCGTGCTTCGCAATGGGCGCCTGGAGCAGCGGGGGTCACCCGAAGAGATTTTCGGGCATCCCGCTACGCCGTTCGTGGCCAGATTCACGGGCCTGGCCGGCTCCTTCACGGGGCACGCCGTGGGGGACCTAGGCGGACACTCCCGGGTGAGAGTCGGCGAGCATCAGCTGGTCGGCAAGACCAGGGAGGCCGTGCCAGCCGGAACGGCAGTGGATCTGCTCATCCGCCCCACGGCGACGACTCTCCACGAGGAGACCTCGGTCGGGCAGGATGCCAACACGCTCGCGGCGACCGTCATCGACGTCGCCTACCGGGGACGAGGATACGAGCATGTCGTCGAATGTGCATACGGCCGTCTCGCGGCGGTGTTCGATCTCCGAGCCTGGACGCGTGGGACTCGCTGTTCGATCACGATCGATCCAGAGGGCTGCATGGTTTTCCCCTACGGTGATACCGACCGAAACTAACAGGTGTTAGAATTTACTTACAACACTTCCAACATTGAGAATCGGAGATTGGCCCTATGAACGATGGTGCCCTATTCCTTGCCGTTTTCCTGGCCTGCGTCGTGGAAGCCGTCGAGGCCACCACCATCGTTCTGGCCGCAGGGACGGCGCGAAACTGGCGATCCGCGCTGACCGGGGTCGGGGTGGGCATCGTGGTGCTGGCCGTGGCCATCGCCGTCGCCGGCCCGGCCATTGCGCTCCTCCCGTTCAACGTGCTGCGTCTCGTGGTCGGCGGATTGCTTCTCGTCTTCGGCCTGCAGTGGGTGCGCAAGGCGGTGCTGCGAGCGAGTGGGTTCAAACCGCTCCACGACGAGGAACAGATCTACCGCACCCAGGTCGCGGCCGCGAAGCAGGCCGCCGCAACCCCGCGCTTCGGCGTGCAGGACTGGTATGCGTTCACCCTCTCCTTCAAGGGCGTCGTGCTCGAGGGGCTTGAAGTCGTCTTCATCGTGCTCACGTTCGGCACCAACCAGCGCAACCTTCCGCTCGCCTCGATCGCTGCGGGCGTGGCCGTAGTCCTCGTCATCCTGTTGGGTGTCGCTGTGCGCGCACCCCTCGCGCGGGTCCCCGAGAACACCCTCAAGTTCATCGTCGGCATCATGCTCACCAGCTTCGGCGTGTTCTGGGGCGCGGAGGGCGCCGGCGCAGTCTGGCCGGGCGCCGACACCGCGCTGCTCGTTCTCGCCCCGGCCATCGCCGTGCTCGCTCTGGCGACCGCCGGCATCATGCGTACCTGGCGGATCTCGCGAAGCAACCGTGGCGCCTCGGGCGCTGAGCCCGCCACCGGGCCCTCCGGCGCAACCGCAACAGCATCGTCGGGTGCGGCCATCGCCGTGCAGTCCTCCGCGGCGGCGGCCCCCGGGTCGCCATCCGCCGAACAGTCGACGACCTCTGTCGCAACCGACACCCTCGATCGCCCGTCGCTTGGGCGCAGGGCGCGGGCAGGGATCGCCTCGTTCGGCATGTTCTGGTACGACTTCGTGATCGGTGACGACTGGCAGGTCGCCGCGGGCATCGCGGTGGCCTTCGTGGTCACGGCACTCGTCAGCGCGAGCAGTCCCGTCGCCTGGATCGTCGTGCCGATCGCGGTCATCCTCTTGCTGCCGTACAGTATCCGGCGTGCCCTGCGCTGAGCGGGTCAGTGGCCTTCGGGCTCTTCGGCGTAAACCCGTGACGCGTAGGCCTCCAGGGCTTGCTCGCACCTGAGAAGGGCGGATTCGGCCTCGGCGCTTCCGGGAGCTCCGAACCTGTCGCGTGCGCGTACCTTTTCGAGCCAGTTGACCAGCTTGGTGTAGTCGACCTCGTTCTCTTCGAGCTCGGCGTAGCTGAAATGCGACTTCACATACTCGTTTTCGAGCTCGGCCAGGAAGCCTTCACAGCGATCCACTATTTCGTCGTATTCCTCGGCGCGCGCGGCCTGGAAGGTCGCCAGCACATTCGACTCCCCGACCAGCACGGATGACGACATCAGGATCGCGGAGCCCGACATCTGGAGGATCTCGTGCCGCAGCTTGCGGAGGGCCCGCTCTGCGGTCTGGCCGGCCGGGAGGGCGGCCACCGAGTTCTGCAGGTAGATGGCGCCCAGTGCCTTGAGGCGCCTCCACACGGTCGCCCTTAGTCGAGTCGGCTCGGAGGGGATGCGATAGACGAGGACCAGCCAACCGGTGGTCGAGGCCTCTTCCGCTCCGTCGTCTATCGGGTCTTGGGTCACGGATCGATCCTAGCCACGCAACGTATCCAGTGAGTTGCCCTCCACGCCCAACGAAAACTGGAATGCTTGTGTGATCCGTACTCAGTCACCGAGAAGGAGCACACGATGGGATTCTTCGACCGCCTGATGGGCCGCGAGGAGCCGCAACCGTCCCACCCACAGCGGAGCGACGACGAAATCGCCGTCGAGCGCTACGAATACCTCCTGCGCACGGCGCCGCCCGAGACGATCGAGCAGGTGCACACGGAGGCCTTCTCGAAGCTCACGCCGAAGCAGCGCGACATCCTGTTCGAGAAGCTCACCGAGAACTCGAAGCCCGGCGAGCAACCGGCGGATGCCGAGCCTGAGACTCTCGCGAAGGCGGCCACCCGCGCAGAATTCCAGCGGCCCGGCATCATGACCGGTGCGCTCGGCGGCGTGGGCGGGCCGGGCTTCGGAGGCATCCTCGGCGGTTCGCTGCTCGGAAGCATCGCCGGGTACGTGATCGGCTCGGCCCTCGTGAGCGCGTTCATGCCGAATGACTTCGGACAGAATGATGCCGGCGGCATGGACGGGTCCGGTAACTCCGATTTCTTCACCGACGGGAGCGCTGGCGGGGACTTCGGCGGCGGCGACTTCTAGTGCAGAGCGATCAGATCGGCGCAACGATCCGCGCGTAGAGCACCATTCACAAAGCCCGCCACGGAGGCCTCCCTCGATGCGCGGGCCGCCGGCGATGGCGAGCGCGGCGAAGGTGTCGCAGGCCAGGCCTTCTGTGACTCCATGTTTCGCCGGAAGATGCGCCACTCGCCCGCGGAATCCACTATGGAAGCATGGCCAAACAAATTCGCTTCAATGCCTTCGATATGAACTGCGTCGCCCACCAGTCGTCGGGAATGTGGCGGCATCCCGACGACCAGTCCTGGCGCTACAAGGACCTGAAGTACTGGACCGAGCTGGCCAAATTGCTCGAGAAGGGCACCTTCGACGGGATCTTCATCGCCGATGTGCTCGGCACCTACGACGTGTACGGCGGGTCCAACGAGGCCGCGATCAGGCACGGTGCGCAGGTTCCCGTGAACGACCCGGTCCTGTTGATCTCCGCGATGGCGACGGTGACCGAGAACCTCGGGTTCGGGGTGACCGCGGGAACCGCGTATGAGCATCCGTATCCCTTCGCCCGCCGCATGTCGACCCTCGACCACCTGACCAACGGACGCGTCGGCTGGAACGTCGTGACCGGCTACCTGCCGAGCGCCGCACGCAACATGGGCCACGAAGACCAGCTGGAGCACGACGACCGCTACGACGTGGCCGACGAGTACCTCGAGGTGCTCTACAAGCTCTGGGAGGGATCCTGGGAGGATGACGCGGTCATCCGCAATCGCGAGACCGGCGTGTTCACCGACCCGAGCAAGGTGCACGAGATCGGGCACCGTGGCAAGCACTTCACGGTTCCGGGCATCCACATCTCCGAGCCGTCGCCGCAGCGCACCCCGGTCATCTACCAGGCCGGAGCATCCTCGCGCGGCATCGGCTTCGCGGCGGGCAACGCCGAGGCGATCTTCGTCGCAGCCCCCACGAAGGATGTGCTGAAAGGAACGGTGAAGAAGCTCCGGGATGCACTGGAGGCTGCCGGGCGCGACCGCTACTCCGCGCGCATCTACACGCTGCTCACCGTCATCACGGATGAGACGCCAGAGAAGGCGCAGGCGAAGCTGAAGGACTACCAGCAGTACGCGAGCGAGGAGGGCGCACTGGTGTTCATGTCGGGGTGGATGGGCATCGACCTCTCCCAGTACGACCTCGACGAGCCGATCGGGAACGTCAAGAGCAACGCGATCCAGTCGACCGTCGCGAGCTTCCAGGAGAACCAGGAGGATGGCACGGAGTGGAAGGTGCGTGATATCGCCCGCCACGGCGCCATCGGAGGTCTCGGACCGTACATCGTCGGTTCCGGCGAGGAGATCGCCGACCAGCTGCAGGAGTGGGTCGAAGAGACGGATGTCGACGGCTTCAATCTGGCCTACGCGATCACACCAGGCACGTTCGAGGACATTGTCGAATTCGTGATCCCGGTGCTCCGGGAGCGAGGGGTGTATCCCGACGCCTACGTCGATGGGACGCTTCGCAACAAGCTGCACGGCCGCGGTGACCGGCTGCCGGAGGAGCACAAGGGCGCGAGCTATCGGGTCGGCGGGTCGGCATCCACCTCGCCGCGGTAATCGGCTAGATCCCGAGCACACGCTCCAGATAGGGGTTGCGGAACTGCCGGTCCGGATCCAGCCGGTCGACGAGCCCCCTGAAGGCGGCGAGCCGTTCGAACTTCGGCGCCAGCACTGTCGCGTCCATCGCGAACAGCTTGCCCCAGTGCGGGCGGGGGTCGTATGGGGCGAGTACCGCTTCGATCAGCGGGGCGAGGCGGGTCACCGCAGCCGGCTCGTTCTTCCAGGTGAACGCGATAGCGAGCGTCTCGCGTCGGTACGCCGGGCTCATCCAGAGCGAGTCGGCGGCCACCGTGCGAAGTTCCGTCACCCTCAGGTGAGGGGCGATCTGCTCGCCCATGGCACGGAGTCCGCTGAGCGCCTCGACGGCGTTCGAACGGTCGATGAAGTACTCGCTCTGGATCTCGTCTCCATGGCTCGGGGTCGCATCCAGGCGGAAGTGGGGGAGTCGTTCGGACCAGGCCCCGGGAACACCGCCGCGCACCGTGATGTTGTCATAGTCGGCCTCCCGCTCGATGGGTGAGCGACGAGCGCCGAAGACCGTATCCGGCATCATGGAGGGCTCTCCGTGCTCCAGCCTCGTCTTCAACCACACGTGTTCGAGTGACTCGCCGAGCCAGTTCGTGAAGAGGCTGACGCTGTAGGCACCCGACGTCACCGCGTCGACATCGCCGAGAAGGGCATCCCACGGAAGGTCGTCGTAGAGGTCCTGGCGCATGTCGAAAGTCGGCTGCAGCTCGAGGGTCACGCGAGTGACGATGCCGAGTGCGCCGAGGCCCACGACCATTCCCTCGAAATCCGGGTGCTCGCGCGTGACGGTGAGCACGCTGCCCCGCCCCGAAACGATCTCGAGGGCGGTCACTGCGGTCGACAGGCTGCCGTTTGCGTCGCCGGAGCCGTGCGTTCCTGTGGACACCGCCCCGGCCACGGAGATGTGCGGCAGCGACCCCATATTGTGCAGGGCATAGCCGTTCTGCTGCAGGTGGGAGGCCAGCACGCCGTAGCGAGTGCCCGCCGCGACCGTGACCGTGAGTGCGGCAGGATCGATCACCGGGAGGAACTCGAGGTCCGCGAGACTGACCAGATCGCCGCTGTTGTCGGCAATGTCGTTGAAAGTATGGCGGGTACCGAGCGCTCGCACGCGCGGCGATCGCGACACGATCTCCCTGACGTCGTCGAGGGTTCTGGGATAGTGCAGCCGCTTCGCGCCGAACGTGTACGTTCCAGCCCAGTTGGTTCCGATTCCCGACGCAGTCTCGCTCACCGACACCATGCTAAGGGTGCGCTGGCACCGTTTGCCGCGCGGCGGGATGGGGGCAACCGCATCCCGGCACCGACGTCGCTACGGGCGTCGACGTGCGATATTTTTTTCCGACCGTGTCTATTCGTGCGAGCGTTGTTCGACGTCTGGGTATGGGGCACCCGCCCCAGCACATGAGAAGGAGAAAACGATGAAATACATGCTCATTCTGAAGGCGGATGCCGCCACAGAGTCCGGCGCGATGCCGACCGACGAAGACATCAACGCGATGGGCCGCTTCAACGAAGAGTTGATCGCCTCCGATGCCCTGCTCGCGGGCGAGGGACTCCATTCCAGTTCGGAGGGCGCGCGGGTCGACTTCAGCGGCGGGGTGCAGTCGGTGACCGACGGTCCGTTCGCGGAGACGAAGGAACTCATCGCCGGCTTCTGGATCCTGCAGGTCGCCTCGAGGGAGGAGGCCATTACCTGGGCGAAGCGCGTTCCGGTGACCGACGGCCGCATCGAGGTGCGTCGGGTCCACGACGTGGCCGATTTCAACCAGGATAACGAGTACGTCCAGAAGGAAGTGGCGTGGCGCGAGCAGCACGGCGAGAGCCGCACGGCCTGACCGTCGAGGCGGGCAACCGCGCCGGTCGTCAGCGGCCGAACGCGGTTGCCGCCGGGCAGTCGAACGGATCGCCACCGGCCGCGAGACCCACCCGATTGAGGTAACGGGTGACGATCCCGTAGGACTGGGTGAGGGTCGTTTCGGTGTAGGTGATGTCGTTCGTCGAACAGTATTCCTTCGCGATCTCCTGCGCCCTCTTCAGGTGCGGGCGGGGCATGTTCGGGAACAGGTGGTGCTCGACCTGGTAGTTGAGGCCGCCCATGAAGGTGTCCATGATCCAGTTGCCCTTGATGTTGCGCGAGGTGAGCACCTGGCGTCGGAGGAAGTCCACCTTCGCGTGGTGCTGGAGTACCGGCATTCCCTTGTGGTTCGGGGCGAAGGATGCGCCCATGTAGAGCCCGAACACGGCCAACTGGACTCCGAGGAAGGCGAAGGCCATGCCGGGGGGCAACAGCAGGAAGATAACCGTGAGGTACGCCGAGATGCGGAACATGATCATGGAGATCTCGAGCCAGCGCTTGTCCACTTTGCCGCGCCCGAACACGGTGCGCATCCCGTGGATGTGGAGGTTGAGTCCTTCGAACAGGAGGATCGGGAAGAACAGGAAACCCTGCCGCCGAGTTGCCCAGGCGTAGAGGCCGCGTGATCTCGCGGCATCCGTCTCGACGAACGACACGACGTCGCGCGCGATATCGGGATCCTTGCCGAGCACATTCGGATTCGCGTGATGGCGGCTGTGTTTGGTCATCCACCACGAGTAGCTGATCCCGACGAACAGGTTCGCCAACGTGCGTCCGGCGACGTCATTCACCCTGCCGGATTCGAAGACCTGGCGGTGAGACGCCTCATGCGCGAGAAATGCATATTGGGTGAGCACGATGCCAAGACCGCCGGCGATCAACAACTGGAACCAGGAGTCGCCAAGCAGGATCGAACCGGCGATGAGACCGCCGAGAGCCGCCGTGATGATGCCGAACATCATGACGTAGAAGCCGGTGCGCCGACGAAGCAGCCCGGACTCGCGCACGGTCCGAAGTAGAGCAGAGTACTCGGTCGTCGGGTTGGCCCGATTACCGCCGGGAACAGTCTTGGTGAAGGTGACAGCTGGGGCTGCGGACGTGGGATTGCTCATCGTGAGCCTCGTTCCGAAAAGCGGCTTCCCAGCCGTGAATACGGGACGACGCCCGCGCAGATCCCGCAAGCATGCCCTCGTCCGCTGGGAGCGACGTGCGTGCCCGCTGTGTATTCCGGACCGCGGGTGCCGAGGATCCCGCGGCCGCCACCGACTCAGTGTCCGATCGGCGCGCCTTCGGGAGCGCCCTTGCGGATGAAGAATGCTGCGGGTATCGCAAACAGCGAGATGACCGCGCCGTAGACGAACGCGGTATGAATCCCGGACGCGGTAGCCGAGACGACATCGTGCCCAGCCGCCTGGAATACGACGATTCTGGCCGACATGACCGTGACGAAGAGCGCGGTGCCTGCGGCGCCGGCCAGCTGTTGAATCGTTCCGACAATCGCACTGCCGTGTGAATACAGCTCGGGGCGCAGTGAGCCGAGGCTTGCGCTGAACAGAGGCGTGAAGAGCAGTGCCAGACCGATGCTCAGCGCGACGTGGGCGGCGAGCACCCACAGGTAGGAGCTGTTCTCGCCGAGCAACGTCATGCCCCAGAGGTCGCCGCTCACGATGATCGAGCCCGTGACGAGCAGGGCGGTCGGGCCGACGCGATCGTAGACTCGGCCGACCCACGGTGCGAGCAGACCCATGATGAGGCCGCCGGGCAACAGAAGGAGACCGACCGTCAGGACCTCGACGTGGAGCACGTTGACCATATAGAACGGGAGGAGCACGATCGTTCCGAACATCGCCATCATGCTGATCGAGAACATGGCGATCGAGAACGTGAACGTGCGGTTCTTGAAGGTACGCAGGTCGAGCAGTGCGCGATCGTTCCGCTGGAGCTGCACCTGGCGCAGGATGAAGAGCACGAGAGCGACGACGCCCACGCCGAGCGGCAGCCAGACCTCGAAGGCTGTCGTAGCGGTTCCGGCGTTACTCAGGCCGTAGACGAGCCCGCCGAAACCGAACGCGGACAGAATGACGGAGAGGATGTCGAATCGTGTCGGGCGGGGGTCGGTCACGTTCTTCATCAGCGAGCCGCCGACGATGAGCGCGGCGATCGCGATCGGCAACACGAGGATGAACATCCAGCGCCAGTCGAGCACGCTCAGAATCATGCCGGATATGGTCGGGCCGATCGCGGGTGCGACCGAGATGACGATCGAGATGTTGCCCATCATGCGCCCGCGGGTGGCGGGTGGCACAAGCGTCATGACGGTGGTCATGAGGAGCGGGAACATGATCGCCGTGCCGCTCGCCTGCACGACACGCGCGACGAGCAGGATTTCGAAGCCCGGTGCCACTCCGGCGATGAGCGTGCCGATGCTGAACAGGCCCATCGCGGCGATAAACAGGGGTCGGGTATTGAACCGCTGGAGAAGGAAACCGGTGATCGGGATGACGACGGCCATCGTCAACATGAATGCCGCGGTGAGCCACTGCGCGGCGCTCGGCGCGATACCCAGGTCTTTGGTCAGACGCGGCAGGGCGACGCCCATGATGGTCTCGTTCAGGATCACGACGAAGGCCGAGATGAGTAGCAGCGTGATGACCAAGCGATTGCGGGCTCCGAGCGCCGCCGCCTGTTCTGTCGTGTCGCCGGCGGTCGAGGTAACGGTCGTTTCGGTCATTGGGATGTCCCGTCGAAGAAGGCGGTCGGCGATTGAGATTTGAGATTGCGGTGTTACGCGGGCACGACCATCACCAGTGGAGTGAGAGGGCGCCGGTGCCCATGAGCCATGAATGCGGATCCCACGGCGTCGCGATAGCTCTACCTAGAGCGTGTTACCAGTCTGCTTTATTCCACCGACATTCGGAATGCCCTCACTCAGATCGCGCAGAGAGCGACTGCCCGAAGGTTCTTTCTCCGGAGGTTTTGGTGTGTCGACCGGAGTTCTCCAGGGCCGAGGCACGCGGAGCCGGAAATCTCCGGAGAAACGAGTGCCCAGGGGTGGTCACGGAACGGAGGGGAACGCGACGCCGGTGAGCCCCTCCGAGACGTCCCAGAGCCGCACGCAGTCCGCGTCGCTGAGTGCTCGCTTCGGCACCGCGGCGGGCTTCGGCCCACCGGTGAGTTCGGCGAAGCCGCCGGGTCCGTAGTAACCGCCGCCCGCGGCATCCGGGCTCGTCGAGGCGTAGAGCGCCGGAAGGATGCCCTCCGGGACCTCCTGCCAGAGCCAGCCGATGCGGTGGCTGGCCCTGTTGACGCGCTGCATCAGCTGCGAGCCGTTGCCGCCGTGCGTCGGGCCGGTCACCTGGAGGTTCGTGACGGTGGCTCCGGGATGAGCCGCGTTGCTGCGCACGCCCCACCCGCCGAGCACGCTCCGCCGCTCGAGCTCGCGCGCGAACATGAGCGCGGCCAGCTTTGAGAGGCCATAGGCCCGCTGCGGGCGGTAGCGGCCTTCGCTCTGCAGGTCGTCCCAGTCGAGGCGACCGGCGCGGGCGAGGATGCTGCTCAGGGAGAGCACGCGCGGAGACCGTGCCGCGCGCAGCAGAGGCAGCAGGTGCGCGGTGAGCGCGAAGTGCCCGAGGTAGTTGCTGCCGAACTGGAGCTCGAATCCGTCCTCGGTCACCTCGCGTTTGGGAGGAGTCATGATCCCGGCGTTGTTGACCAGGAAGTCGACGGGCCGACCCTCAGCGCTCAACGTATTGCCGAACGCAGCGACGCTGGCGAGCGACGACAGGTCGAGATCGCGGATGCTCAGCCGGGCATCGGGAACGTCCGCCCGGACGCGCGCCACGGCATCCTCGCCCTTCTGCCGATTGCGGACGGCGAGGATCACCTCGGCCCCGGCCATCGCAAAGCGGCCGGTCAGGCCGAAGCCGAGGCCGCTGTTCGCTCCCGTGATGACGGCGAGCTTTCCGGTGAGATCGGGGACCCTGAGGTCGGCGACAGTGTGCGGCATGGTTTTGCTCCCGTGTGGGGCAGACGAAAATCGGCCCATCATAACCCTGTATCCTTGTAGTCTGTGCAATTTAACGGGCGGGCGAAACGTTGAACTATCTGAGGCCTGAAACACGGGCCGAAAAGGCTGTCCACCTTCGAGCGGTAGAACACCGACCGCTCGTATTTCCGTCTGCTTTCCATTGCATGGTCGCGAGTGCGGCATCCGATGCGGTCCGGTTTTAGACCTCGACTAGCGGGAATCCGCTATCGACACACAATTCAATGATTGAAGGCAGTAACGCATGATTTTCCAAGTTGGCGAGACGGTCGTGTACCCCCATCACGGCGCGGCGACGATTACCGCGGTGAAGACGCGCACCATCAAGGGCGACGACAAGCAGTACATCACGCTGAACGTCCATGCGAGTGATCTCACCATCGAACTCCCTGTGGAGAACGTGGAATTGATCGGCGTGCGCGACGTCATCGACAGCGCCGGCGTCGAGGCCGTGTTCGAGGTGCTCCGCAGCGACATCGTCGAAGAGCCCGGCAACTGGTCCCGTCGGTTCAAGGCCAACACCGAGAAAATGGGCAGCGGAAGCGTCTACCGCGTCAGCGAGGTTGTGCGCGACCTCTGGCGCCGCGATCAGGACCATGGTGTCTCCGCCGGGGAGAAGCGCATGCTGCTCAAGGCGCGGCAGATCCTCATCTCGGAGCTCGCGCTCGCGCAGAACTCGACCGACGAAGAGGCTTCAGCAGTGCTCGACGAGGTACTGTCGACCGTTTCGGTCTGAGCCGGTCAGGCAGGCTCTGCCCGCTTCGGCCACCCGCCGACGACCACTTTTCCGATCACGTTTCCCGACTCGACGAGCCGGTGCGCTTCCCTGAGCTGTTCCGCATCGAGCGGCGACAGTCTCGTGGTCGCGGTCGACACGATGAGGCCGGCATCCACAAGCATGGCCACCTGGTCGAGCAGTTCGTGCTGCCCGAGCATGTCGGGGGTTCGGTGCACCGGTCGGGTGAACATGGATTCCCAGTGCCAGGCGATGCTCTTGCCCTTGAACGCGCCGACGTCGACGCCGTGGGGATCATCGATGGCGACGACGTGCCCGAATGGCTTCACGATCGTCGCGTAGGCCTCGATCTGGCCGGCTGAGTACGAGGAGAAGAGGTATTCGACTCCCTTCGGTGCCAACGCGAGAACTTGCTCGGCGAGATCCCCGCGGTGGTTCACCACCTCGTCGGCGCCCAGGTTGCGCACCCACCGCTCCGCTTCCGGTCGGGATGCCGTGGCAATGACGCGCAGTCCGGGAACGAGCTTCGCGGCGAGCTGCAGCATCATCGATCCGACCCCGCCGCTCGCCCCGACGACGAGAAGCGTGCCCGTGCTGTTCTGCGTGAGGTTGAGGCGATCGAACAGGGACTCCCAGGCGGTGATCGTCGTGAGAGGGAGCGCCGCGGCATCCTCGAAGCTCAATGTCGTGGGCTTGTGGCCCACGATACGTTCGTCGACGGCGTGAAACTGCGAATCGGTTCCCTGGCGGTTGATGGTGCCGGCGTAGTAGACCTCGTCACTTGGTGCGAAGAGTTCCACGCGATCGCCGATCGCGTGGACGACTCCTGCGGCATCGAAGCCGAGGATGCGGCCACCGTCGACGGGCTTCGCGGCTGCCCGCTGCTTGACGTCGACGGGATTGACGGAGACCGCCCTGACCTCAACGAGCAGGTCGTGCGGTCCAGGGATCGGAACCGGGGACTCGAGATCGACGAGAGACTCCGGATCGCTGATGGGCAGATTGTCGAGATAGCCGATAGCGCGCATGGTCTCCATAGTGACCTTTCAATCCCGAGGCGTCCAGAGATATTCCGAGGTTGGGAATTGGCGTGGGGTCACGGTGGATTTCGTCTACTCTCGAATGGCGCGAGAGGAGAGGCGACACTGTGCCCAGTTCCGTTCTGACCATCATCTGGATCGTCTCCTTCGTGTTGGTCACGGTCACCGTGACCGGTTTCTCACGTCGAGTCGGATGGTCCGCGCCGATCGCCCTCGTCGCGGTTGGAGCGATCGTCTCCTTCATCCCGGGTGTGCCGCAGGTCGTGATCGACCCCAACCTGATCCTCTATGGGCTGTTGCCGCCGCTGCTGTTCGCCGCGGCCATTCGTACCTCGTTCGTCGATGTCCGCGCCAGGGGGGACAGCATCCTCGCCCTGTCAGTCGGGCTCGTGCTGTTCTCCGTCATCGCTGTCGGATTCTTCGTCTGGCTGATCGTGCCGGCGATCACTCTCGCCACAGGATTCGCCTTCGCGGCGGTCGTGGCCCCAACGGATGCCGTGGCGATTACGTCCATCGCGGGCCGGCTGCGCCTTCCGCGAAGGCTCGTGACCATTCTCGAAGGCGAGAGCCTGTTCAACGACGCCACCGCGTTGGTCGCGCTCGCCGCCGCGATCAGCGCGATCGTCGGCACGCTCAACCCATGGGCCGTCGCCGGTGATTTCGCGCTGGCCGTCGCGGTGGGGACGGCATTCGGATTCGCCATCGGCTACGGCCTCACCGCCGTTCGCTGGAAGCTGCACTCGCCGGTGCTCGACACGAGCCTCTCGCTCGTCACGCCCTTCGTCGCGTTCATTCCGGCGCAACTGCTGCACGGGTCTGGCGTGCTCTCGGTCGTGATCGCGGGACTCATCGTCGGCCAGAGCGCTCCCGTCGTGCAATCCGCGCGGGCGCGCATCGCGGAGACGCTCAACTGGCGTACCATCCGCTTTCTGCTTGAGAATTCCGTATTTCTGTTCATCGGCCTGAACCTGGCCGGCATCCTTGGCGGCGTCACCAAATCCGGGCTGGGAATCTGGCAGACGATCCTGATCTGCGTCGGAATCCTCGTCTTGTTGATCGTCGTGCGGTTCATGTGGATCTCGGTCGTCTCGGTCATCTACCGCGTCGGTCCTCGTCGGCTGCGTGAACGGGCGTGGGGCTGGAACAACACGGTCGCCATCGGTTTCGCCGGCCTGCGCGGGGTCGTCACGCTCGCCGCGGTGTTCCTGCTCCCGCCGGTGCCGCAGCGCCCCTTTCTGCAATTCCTCGCCTTCGTGGTGGTGGTCGGGACGCTTCTGCAGGGACTCGCCCTTCCGCTGATCGTGCGGAGGCTCGGCCTTCCTCCGCCCAACGGCGATCAGGAACTCGTCGAGTCGCAGATGCTCATGGCCGAGGCGAAGGCTGCCGGGATCGTTCAGCTCGACGAGGAGATCTCCGAGGCCGACAGCGAGGCCGTCATCGAGAGGCTGCGAGCGGACGCGGCGTTGCTCGGTGATTCGCTCATCAATCCGGGCCCGGATGACTCCGAACCCGCGCAGGCTGCGTTCGGCCGTCTTCGGCTTTCCATGATCGGCGCCGAACGGGAGGCTGTGCTCTCCGCTCGAGCCGATGGTCGCTATCAGGAGCCGGCCGTTCGCGCCATCCTGGCCGCGATCGACGCGGAGGAGATCGCGATCCGCACGCTCTCACCGAGAAGCAGCGACGAGTAGCAGCGGGGGGGAACCAATTGCCGGCCGTGACCGCAGTTGTCGAATTCCTCTGTTCCTATTCGACGTAATTACATAGCGTGTGAACTGAGGAGGTCACGATGTATTTCATGATGTTTGTCGCCACCGACCCGGAAGCGGAGCCCTATTCTCCCGACAGGGACAACACGGAGGACTGGGTGAAGGAGATGGACGGTCGGGGTGTGCGCATCCACGGCGACCGACTGCGTCCCGTCGAGGACGCGACGTCGGTTCGCATCCGCAACGACGAGCTGCTCGTCACCGACGGTCCATTCGCCGAGACGAAGGAGTGGATCGCGGGATTCGACGTGCTCGAGTGCGCAGACCTCGCGGAGGCGGTCTCCGTCGCAGCGCAGCATCCGATGGCCAGATTCGGGCGGCTCGAGCTGCGGGCGTTCTGGCCGTTCGAGGGCTGAGTTCGCCCGACACGGCAGTTCGCCTGCGAAGCTCAGGTGGCGCGCCTCCGTGAGTCGATTCGCACCGGAGGCGGGAGGGGCGCCTCATCCTCCTGATCGCCCACGGCGATCTGCGCCAGCCGCCGGAACGCCGTCTCGGATGGCGTTCCGGGCTCGGCGTGGAAGACGACGAGCACCTGCCCGGCCGCCCCGTCGATGACGAACTTTTCATAGTGCAGGTCGAGTGCGCCGACCTGCGGGTGCTGCAGGAGCGAGACGCCGCTGCCCTGTGGCCGCACCTCCTTCTGCGCCCACAGCTGGCGGAAACGCTCGCTGCGCAGTGAGAGTTCGCCGACGAGCTGGGCGAGCTGCGGGTCGTTCAATTCTGAGCCGACCCTTGCACGCAGGCCGGCGACGGTCCTCTCGGTCATCGCCTCCCAATCGCGATTGAACTCGCGCATGGCGGGGTCGAGAAAAGCCGCGTACAGCGTGTTGACCCCCGCCCGGTAGATCGGCGAAAGGGCGACGGCGAGAGAGTTCGAGGCCAGTACCTTCATGTGCCGGCCGTGCACGACGACGGCTTGCTCCGTCCACGATGACACGAGGTGCTCGAGGCTCGGTGAGACGTACTCCGGACCCGGGTCGGCACGCCTGCGGCCGGTAGCGGGGTGGGCGATGCGGTGGAGGCGAGCCGTGGCATCCGAGTCCAGTTGCAGCGCGCTCGCGAGTGCTTCGAGCACCTGGTCGGACGGATGCGGGTCACGACCCTGTTCGAGGCGGAGATAGTGGTCTGCGCTGATCCCGGCGAGCGCGGCGACCTCCTCACGGCGAAGACCCTGCACTCTTCGTCTGCCGCTGCTCGGCAACCCCGCAGCTTCAGGAGAGAGAAATTCTCGGCGGGCGCGGAGGTACTCGCCCAGGGGGCTGCCTGTTTCCATTGCTCCACCCTACGCAGATGAACGGTCGAGCGTGAGCACGTTCTTGTGTCATGGCGCTCCGGCCATTCCTCGCCGGACTCGTCGCCGAACCGCGCGGCGATCTGTCGTCAATGCGCCTGCTACAACAGCCGCATCGACCACAACTTCGCGCATTGACGCCCTGTGTGAGCCCCAGCCCTCCGCCGTCGTCTCGCGAGCAGGATGTCCTCGAGCCGCCCGGCCGCAGAGTCCACCGGATCGGCGAATCTCGAACACTGGATGCGGCACTCTGGCAATGCGCGTATTCTCAGGCAGACGGGGAGCCATTCGGGCTCCCACTCCGAGGGAGCTCACCATGGCCGACAAGTCACCGAAAAAGTCCACCTCGAAGACGGCGGCGTCAAAGTCGCTCAAGGAAAAGCGCGCAGACAAGAAGTCGAAGGCCGCGTCGAAGTCGAACGGCTAACCGCCTTCTGCGGACCGTTCGAGCAGCAGCGTCCGCTCGCGCTCATTGCGGGTGAGCGACGCTGCGCGCTCGAACTCGATGCGCGCTTCGGCGTGCCGACCGAGTTTTGCCAGCAAGTCGCCGCGCACGCTCGGCAGCAGGTGGTAGTGCGCCAGCATGCCCCGCGCAATGAGCTCGTCCACGATTTCCAGCCCGGCCGTCGGCCCGAAGGCCATCGACACCGCGACCGCGCGATTGAGCTCCACCACCGGTGACGGGGCGAGCTGGCTGAGGGCCTCGTAGAGTGCCGCGATCTGCGCCCAGTCCGTCTCGGTGGCGATGCGCGCGGTAGCGTGACAGGCGGCGATGGCGGCCTGCAGGGCATAGGGGCCGAGCGCCCCGAGCGCCTTCGCCTGGTCGAGAGCGGCGAGCCCGCGCGCGATCTGGAGGTGGTCCCAGCGGCCGCGATCCTGCTCGAGCAGGAGGATCGGTTCGCCCGCCGCGTTGGTTCGCGCGCCGATGCGCGAGGCCTGCAGTTCCATGAGGGCGACGAGGCCGTGCACCTCCGACTCCTTCGGCACGAGCTGGGCGAGGATGCGCCCGAGTCGCAGCGCTTCCTGGCACAGTGTCGGTCGCATCCAGTCGTCGCCGGCGGTCGCCGAGTAGCCCTCGTTGAAGACGAGGTAGACGGCCTCGAGCACGGACCAGAGCCGCTCTGGGAACTCGGAGCGCGTCGGCACCTCGAAGGGCACATTGGCGGCCGAGAGAGTGCGCTTGGCGCGGACGATCCGCTGGGCGATCGTCGCCGTCGGCACGAGGAACGCGCGTGCGATCTCGTCCGTCGAGAGACCGCAGAGCAGGCGCAGGGCGAGAGCGACCCTGGCCGGCTTCGCCAGTACCGGATGACAGGAAATGAAAATCAGGCGCAGTAGGTCGTCGTCGATGACGGCATCCGGGTCCGGCCCATCCGGTGACTGTTCCAGATCACGCGCAAGCAGGGCGTACTTCTTCTGGAGGTTCTCCTGGCGCCGCCAGTTGTCGATCGCCCGTCTCTTGGCGATCGCCGTGAGCCAGGCGCCGGCGTTGCGGGGCACGCCGGATGCCGGCCACTGCTCGAGGGCCGCGACCAGGGCGTCCTGGGCGAGCTCCTCGGCGAGCCCGACATCACGCACCATCCTCGCGAGCGTCGCAATGAGCCTGGCGGATTCGATCCGCCAGACGGCCTCGATCGCCCGGTGGGTTGCGGCGTCGGTCACGATCGTCGGTCGAAGTCGGCGGCGTCCGCGACGCGGCGCACCTCGATGTCGCCGGCCCGGATCGGGACCCGTTCCGCCCAGGCCACGGCCTCCTCCTTCGAGGAGGCCTGGATCATCCAGAAACCCGCGATCAGCTCCTTCGTCTCTGCGAAGGGGCCGTCGGTGACGTCATGGTGGTCGCCGTCGAAGGCGACGCGCGCGCCGGAGGAGCTGGGCTGCAGCCCCTCGGCGCCGAGGAATACCCCCGCCTTGATGAGCTCGTCGTTGTAGGCGCCCATCGCGTTGATGAGTTCCTCGGTGGGCGGAAGGCCGGCTTCACTGTCGGCGTTGGATTTGATCAGCAGCAGGTATTTCATGGGGTCCTCCGTGACTGAGAGAGCGAATGTGCTTCTTACTGTCACGTCGAACGACCGGCGGATCGATCGACAGAGTGGCGCCCCACGATTGCTAAGCCGTTTTCATGACGTCGGCGGTGAAGGACCTCACCCGGTCGAGCAAGCCCTCCGCGCGCCGGGCGACGATTTCCACGGGATCCGGCTGCATCGGCATCTTCGGCGGAACGATGCGGATGATCAGGGAGCAGGCGAGGTCCGCACAGATATACGTGCCAATGGTGTTGCCGTCGCGGCCCGCCTGGCCGGCACGGGCGGCGGCGAACAGGGCCACCTGGTCGGAGGGTTGCGGGGTGTGGCAGAGCGAGCACATTGCCGAGATTCCCGGACGCATGCTGGCGCCGGACGCCCGGAGTACGACGCCGACCGGCTGGTCGTCGACCCAGTGCACCAGATAGCCGCGCTGGGGTGCCCGGTGGTCGCGCCACCCGAGGTACTCGCGCTCCTCCCAGAGCACCTCGTGGAGGCCTGGCAGCGGCATCCGCTCGATCTCGCCATGGCTCGCGTTGATGATGCTGGACCGGATGTCCGTTTCGTTAAGCGGTTTCACATTCTCCTCGCCGGGGTCTGATGCTTAAAAGCGTAGCTCGCGCTCTGATTAGATGAACAGGTGTTCACGCTCGGTACGCTGGCCTCCGTCTCCGCGGCCTCCCGTCCAGAGCTCCTCGCTCCCGCCACCCTCGCGATGCTGATCTCGCTCGATCTGCTCGACCAGGTCGGCGTCGCGGAAATCGACGGCGCCCTGTCGGATACGGCGGCCACACGCTCGGAATTCGGCCTGTCGTCTGAGTCGCTCGCGAACTGCGTGATCGTGGGCGGCAGGCGTGAGGGGATCGAAAAGATCGCCGGTTGCGTCGTTCTCGCGAGTACCCGTGCGGATGTCAACAGCACGGTCAAACGCCTGCTCGACGTGCGCAAGGCGTCTTTCTTGCCGATGGAGCAGGCGGTGGAGCTCACCGGAATGGAGTACGGCGGCATCACTCCCATCGGCCTGCCGGGGGCGTGGCCGGTGCTCGTGGACAGCCGCGTGATCGAGGCGGGTGTCGTGATCATCGGATCGGGCATACGACCATCGAAGATCCTGCTGCCTGGTGCGCTGCTCGCGCGGATACCCGGCGCGCGGATCGTGGAGGGGCTGGCGCGGGCGATCGAGTAGGGCCGTTGCATCGTATTCTGGGTGCCTGCTGGCCAAGCAGGGAGTCCGTTCGTCGTTGCAGCGGAAGCGCGACGAGCCCTGACAGTCGCAGGCGGGCGGATGCAGTTGAATTACGGGGTGACCTCCGACCTCATCGCGCAACTGCGAAATGACCTGATCGCCGCGAATTTCACGGTCCAGACTCTGACGAAGCTCTGGGGGCAACAGGCGGACGCCGCGCTGCATCGTGGGCACCGGGTTCCCGCGCTGCGCGCACTCGCACGGCCAGGGAAGGTGACGCCCGCGGCGATCCTCGCGACCGTGTTCGTGCTCGGAGTCCCCGTCCCAGAGCAGCAGTTTGCGCGGGCGGTGGGCGGCCTCGGCATCGATGGCGCGATCTCGCTCGAGCTGGTGGAGAGGGCGGGCGGGTTCATTCGGCCGCTTCGCGACCTGCGACCGTACAGCTTTGTGGACGCGCACGGGGTGGTGAGCTGGTGGATCGCGAGCGATCTCGGTGAACTGGCCGTGGGTGGCGCGCTGCGTGAGGACCACGTTCTGGGCGTCGGTGGCGCGTCGACCACGCTGAGCGGACTGATGATAGGCACGCCCGTCGAGAGTGCCCTGGATCTGGGAACCGGATGCGGCATTCAGGCCATGCACGCCGCCCGCCATGCGAGGCGAGTGGTCGCGACCGACATCTCCCGACGCGCACTCGATTTCGCGCAGTTCAACGCGCATCTCAACGAGATCGGCAACATCGAGTTTCGGCTCGGCAGCCTCTTCGATCCGGTTCGCGGCGAGCGTTTCGGGCACATCGTCTCCAACCCGCCCTTCGTGATAACGCCGCGCGTCAACGGCGTGCCGGCCTACGAATACCGAGACGGTGGGCTCGTCGGCGACGCGCTCGTCGCGTCCGTCATCGCGGGTGTCGCGCAGCACCTCGAGCCGGGGGGCGTCGTACAGCTCCTCGGCAACTGGGAATACCGTCCGGGCGGTGATGGGCTGGAGCGCGTCGGCGCCTGGGTCGACGCGAGCGGACTCGACGCCTGGGTGGTCGAGCGTGAAGTGCAGGACGTCGCCCTGTACTCAGAGACGTGGATCAGGGACGGCGGCACCCGCCCCGGGCCAGAGTTCGATCGATTGTACGGGGCGTGGCTCGACGATTTCGAGGCAAGGCGGGTCACGCGGGTCGGTTTCGGATACCTGACGCTGCGTTATCCGCGAGCCGCGCCGACGCTGCGTCGCCTGGAGCGACTCGACGGGCAACTCGGCGCCGGCCTCGGTCCCCACCTGGCCGCCACGCTCGCGGCTCACGACCGGCAGTCCACCCTTAACGACGACCAGCTCTCGCGCCTGGTGTTGACGGTGGCCCAGGATGTCACCGAGGAGCGCCACTACTGGCCAGGTGCCGAAGATCCCACGGTGATGATGCTCCGGCAGGGCGGCGGTTTCGGTCGTTCGATGGGCCTCGGTACGGGTCTCGCAGCGCTCGTCGGTGCGTGCGACGGAGAGCTCAGCGTTCGCGCGATCGTGGCGGCGATCGCGCAGTTGCTCGAGGTCGAGGAGCCTGCGCTCGGTGAGGAGTTGCTGCCACGCGTTCGCGAGCTCATCGAGACGGGATTTCTCTCTTGATCCCAGACGACATCTTCGCGCTGCTGCTCATCGAACCGTTCCTCCAGGGCTTCACCTCGAAGAAGATCGCGGATGCGTCCGCCTCCACGGAGGTGCTGATCGCGCTGAGCGCGGCGAGCAGGGAGGAAGTTGACACACTCGTGGACAGGGCGGTCGCGGCGGGTGCCGTCAACTATGCGGAACCCCGGGATCGCGGTTTCATGTACCAGCGCAGCGTCCAGGACCTCGACGGATACCTGTGGGAGATCATCTGGATGGATCCGGCAAACGTGCATGCCTGAGCAACGGGCGATCCGTGCGATTCGGAACGGCGTACATTTGTCGAGGGGTCTAACGAGATTCAAGGAGAACAACGATGTTCACGACAGGCAAGGCCTTCAGCGGCTTCTCGATCAATGATTTCGAAGCCGCGAAAACGTTCTACGGGGACACGCTGGGACTCACCGTGTCGCAGGACGCCATGGGGTTTCTCAGGATCCGTCTCGACAGCGGAGGGACGGTACTCGCGTACGTGAAGGACAACCACGAGCCCGCGAGCTTCACGATCATGAACTTCCCGGTCGACGATGTCGACGCGGCAGTGGACGACCTCAATTCGCGAGGCGTCGCCACCAAGATCTACGACGACGGCGATCTGCCCACGGACGACAAGGGCATCATGCGGGGCAACGGACCTGACATCGCCTGGTTCCGTGACCCCGCGGGCAACGTGCTTTCGGTGCTCAAGGCGGATTAGGGGCAGGAGCGCCAATCCCGCAGATGTGGGAATGCGGACGTGGCCTGGCGAATTTAATCTGACGTCGAGGGAGGACACATGGCTGGCAAGGTTTGGTTCATCACCGGAACGTCACGCGGGTTCGGGCGCGAATGGGCGATTGCGGCGCTGGAGCGCGGCGATCGAGTCGCGGCGACGGCGCGCAACATCGACACTCTGAGCGAGCTGGTAGAGCAGCATGGCGACGCGGTGTTGCCGATCGAGTTGGATGTCACCGACAGGGCAGCGGCGATGGCGGCCGTCGCGACGGCGAACGACCATTTCGGCCGTCTCGATGTCGTCATCAACAACGCGGGCTACGGGCACTTCGGATTCGTCGAGGAGGTTACGGAGAGCGAGGCCAGGGCCCAGCTCGAGACCAACCTCTTCGGGGCGCTGTGGATCACCCAGGCCTCGATTCCGATCATGCGAGAGCAGGGAGGCGGACACATCATCCAGGTGTCGTCGATCGGCGGCATCAGCGCGTTTCCGCTCGTGGGCCTCTATCACGCGTCCAAGTGGGCGCTCGAAGGTTTCTCGCAGGCGCTTGCCCAGGAGGTAGCCGATTTCGGCATCCACGTCACCCTGATCGAGCCCGGTGGTTTTTCGACCGACTGGGGTGGATCTTCCTCTGTGCACTCTGAGCCGAACTCCGCTTACGAGGATTACCGCAAGAAAGTCCAGGCCGCACGCCGGCAGCGCCTAGGGACACCGGGAGACCCGGCGGCCACCCGAAGCGCGATCCTCAAGATCGTCGACGCCGACCGCCCACCGTTGAGAATCTTTTTCGGCGACGGACCGCTCGGCATCGCTAAGGCCGACTACGCCGGCCGCATCGCGCTGTGGGAAGAGTGGAACGACGTCTCCCTGGAAGCGCAGGGTTCCCAGTACGACGGCTAAACCCCGGCTGGGTGATCCACGATGTCATCGAAGTCGTGGTGCTTCTTCAGGTAGGCGGCGACCATGGGGCACCGCGCCACGATCCGCTTGTCTTTGCTTCGCACATCCGCGAGCGCCCACTCGATGAGTTCTGTCGCAAGTCCCTGCCCGGCGTGGGCGGCGTCGATCTCGGTGTGCAGAAAGACCCGCCGAGCACCCGCGTCACGGTAGGTGCAGAGGCCCACGCGCTCGCCGTCGATTCTGAGTTCATACTGGCCGCCGGCATCCACGATTTCTTTCACGTTCACCATCATGCCTCCGTTCTCGGCGCCTTCCGTAGAATAGTGACACCGCATCTAGCCTGGAGGAACCGTGAAGTTCATCGCCTTTTTCGTCTCGATGGTCCTGTTCCTCGGTGGCCTCGTGCTGATGGGGTACGCCTTCGAGCCGGGCAGCGGCGAGGGCCTGATGTTCTTCAGCGGCCTCGTGGCGATTGCGCTGTCGATCGCCGTTCCGTTCCACGTGCTCAAGCGACTCGACACCTGATCCTCGTGCCGTGAGCGACTTCGGTATCGGCGCGCAGGTGTTCGTGCACGATGCTTCCACCGGCGATCGAGCGCCATGGCCGGCCGAGCCGTCTGGCGTCATTGTGCGCGCGGGAGGATCTGCGCTGGCAGGTGTCTGGGGCCGCGGAGGCGGCGGACGGATGTGGTGGGTCGAGTTCGACGAGCCGCAGACGAACAACGAGGGCGACGGCCCATTCACCACCGCCCAGGTGCACGAGAAATACCTCGAACTCGCGCCTCCGGTCAATCAGGACTGAGCGCGTCGTCGTGATTCTGCTGGAGCGAGCGGCTACCCTCGCCGAGTGACTTTCGATCGATACGACGGCGATCCGCTCGCTGGCAACTGGCGCGATGCGGGACGCGTGGTCGTTCCGATCATCGCTGCCGAGAAGGATCTGGTGGTCGAAGACGCGGCTACCGGCTTCTGCGGGGCCGTGCTGAGGATCGAGGGCAAGCTCGTGCAACTCGAGGACTACCACGGCAAGGTGCGGGTCTTTCCGTTGGGCTCCGGGTTCCTGCTCGAGGGCCAGCCGATCGTCCTGCGCGCACCCGCGGCGGCGAAAACCGGGACGGCACGCACGGCATCCGGCTCCTTCGCGGTGACCGAGCAGCGAGCGCGGGTCGCTCTGCCCAGCAGGATCTTCGTCGAAGGCCGGCACGATGCAGAGCTCGTAGAGAAAGTCTGGGGTGCGGATCTGCGCGTCGAGGGCGTCGTGGTCGAGTACCTCGAAGGTGTGAATGACCTCGAGGCCGTCGTCAGGGGGTTCGCTCCGGGCCGGGAGCGCAGGGTCGGGGTGCTCGTCGACCACCTCGTCGCCGGCTCAAAGGAGAGCAGGATCGCGGATGCCGTGGCTCGAGGGCCGTTCGGCTCCCATGTTCTCGTGGTCGGGCATCCATTCGTCGACGTCTGGCAGGGCGTCAAGCCCGGCAGGGTCGGGCTCGCCGAATGGCCGGCAATCCCTCGCACCATCGAGTGGAAGCATGGCATCTGCGAGGCGCTCGGCTGGCCGCACGAGGAGCAAGCGGACATCGCGCGGGCCTGGCAGCGCATTCTCGGACAGGTCCGTACCTACGCCGATCTTGAGCCCGTCCTGCTCGGACGGGTTGAGCAGCTGATCGACTTCGTGACCGCGCCGGCCTAGTGCGAGGGCCCGGCAATCGGGTCGATTCGGCCGGGATCAGAGGCCGCTCTGGGCGCTTCGCTTGCGCGGTTTCATGTTTTCCGCGCTCACCATCCAGGCGTACTGCTCCAGTTCCTCGATGACGGTGTGCAGGATGTCCGCCGTTGTCGGGTCGGCCTCGTCCACCTCGTCGTGCACCCGCCGACACGTGCCGGCTGCGGCATCCAGCCGTTCGGTGATGAGAGCTACCACCTGGGTGGTATCCACCTGATCCTCCGGGAATCTCGGCAACGTCGTGGTCGCGCTCACGGTCTCTGAACGACCATCCGGCAGGGCGTGCAGCGCGCGCATCCGCTCGGCCACTTCGTCCGAGAGGTTTCTGGCGGCCTCGATGATCTCGTCGAGGATCAGGTGAGTGTCGCGGAAATTGGTGCCAACGACATTCCAGTGCGCCTGTTTGCCCTGGACGTGCAGTTCGATCAGGTCGACGAGTACGGCCTGCAGATTGTCGGAGAGTTGTTTGCTTGCCTTCATACCTTCCACGCTACGCCGCGCGTTCAAGGGGGTTGCGACCCGCGATCGATGGGGTTAGTGGGCGAAGTAGTCGTTCAGGGTGACGGGCTGGAGACGGCGAGTGCGGATGAGCTCGGTGATGTGATCGAAACAGTTCGTGACCGGCAGGAAGTTGGCGTGGCCGATGACGATGTGCTGGGCGAGCAGCCACCGGTCGGCGAAACCCTTGAGCTGGTCCTCGGTGATGGGGCCGCTGTCGCTCAGGCTGCCGTACCAGAGCACCGGCGTGCTGTAGCCGATGCTGGCTGCCACCGCGTCCACGCGCGCGTCGCGGTAGCCGAATGGCGGGCGATAGTACGGTCGCGCATCGACGCCGTAGGTATTGCGGATGAAGTCATGGTTCTTGCCGAGCTCGTCCACTATTCCTGCGTCGCTGAGCTTGCGCAGATCGGGATGCGACCAGGTGTGGTTGGCGAGCTGCACCTGCCCGCTGTCCACGAGGGGGCGAAGTGCTGGCGCGTTCTCGGTCCAGGAGCGAAGCGACCCGTTGAGAAAGAAGGTGATGCGCATTCCGGTTCTGCGAGCGAACTCGGTGTAGAGCCTCACGACGTGGCTGCTCTGGCCGTCGTCGACGGTGAGGGCGACGCTGTTTCCCGGCCCAGGCAGACCATAGATGGCGCCGTGCGGGACCGGTACTTTCATCAGGCGCGGCGCCGGAAAGTACCGCTCAAGGGCGATTGGTTCGGCCGGATGAGGCGGGACAGGCCGAGTCGCAGATCCCGGTGTGCCGGACGGGGGGACGAGGATCGGAGTCGCGACCCCGCCGGCGAAGACGGCGCCCGCGACGACGTCGCCGCCCGCGACGAGAGCGCCGGCAGCGAGAGTCATGAGAAACGCACGTCGTCGCACGATGCAAAGCTAACCGCAGACCGGTGCGCGTATCAGTCCCCAAGCGGGGGCTCCCCATGAGAATGTTCGTAGGGGCGTCCGGTCGGGCGCAGAATTGACGGCATGGATTACAAGCGATTGGGAAACAGCGGCCTCGAGATCTCGGCGATCACCCTCGGCTGCATGAGCTATGGCGAACCGTCACGGGGCAGCCACGAGTGGAGCCTTCCGGAAGAGGAGAGCCGCCCGTTCATACGGCGCGCCCTCGAACTGGGGATCACGACCTTCGACACGGCCAACGTCTACTCAGCGGGATCGAGCGAGGAGATCGTAGGCCGCGCGCTCAAGGATTTCGCGAAACGCGAAGAGGTGGTGATCGCGACGAAGGTGCACGGTCGGATGCGCCAGGGGCCGAACGGCGCCGGGCTGTCTCGCGTCGCCATCATGCATGAGATCGATGCGAGCCTTCGCCGTCTCGGCACCGACTATGTCGACCTCTACCAGATCCACCGTTGGTCGGATGCGACTCCGATCGAGGAGACGATGGAGGCGCTGCACGACGTCGTCAAGGCGGGCAAGGCGCGCTACATCGGGGCGTCCTCCATGTTCGCGTGGCAGTTCGCCCAGGCGCAGTACACCGCTGACCTGGCCGGATGGACGAGGTTCGTGTCGATGCAGGACCACTACAACCTCGTGAACCGCGAAGAGGAGCGGGAGATGCATCCGTTCTGCCTCGACCAGGCTGTTGGGGTGCTTCCGTGGAGTCCGCTCGCCCGCGGCAGGCTCACCCGCGACTGGGATGCCACGACCAATCGCACGGCGACCGACACGTTCGGCAGCACCCTGTACAGCCAGGCCGAAGACGCCGACCGTCGCGTGGCCGAAGCCGTGGCATCCATCGCGGACGCCCGTGGAGTGCCGCGTGCTCAAGTCGCGCTCGCCTGGGTTGCGCAGCAGGAGGCCGTGACGTCGCCGATCGTGGGAGCCACGAAGCTCTCGCACCTCGACGACGCCGTCGCGTCCCTTGAGCTGGAACTCACGGACGCGGAACTCGATCAGCTGGAGGCACCGTACGTGCCTCATGCGGTCGCGGGCTTCTAGCGCTTTCGGTGCATGGCCCGGTCAGGCCGCCGAGGCCCATCCCCGGTCGTCCCGACCGGTGAGCGCAAGCAGCCGGGACTGGAGCGGTGCGCTGTCCGGCAGTGGAATCGGTGAGGCATACAGTCCGCTGGCGGCGAGGGATTCACGCTGGGGCTCGAACACCGTCCATACCGCCCGCACGAGGTCCTGATCCAGTTCCTCGGCGGCACCGATCGCGTGAGCGAGGTCCCAGGCGTGAATCGCGACCTCGCTCACGTGTTCGCGCAGGAAGTCGGCGACGGTCATCGTGTCGGCGGAGATCGTCACGATCGCATCGTGCGGAGCCGCCTCCCAGGCCGCTGCCGCGGCGAGGGAGTAGAGCCGCCACTCGGCTCTCAGGTCCTCGCCGAGCGCCCCTACGGCGCGTCGCGCCTGTGCGGCCGTGCGTCCCGCCAGCAGGTGCGGCACCTGCTGCTGCTCCTCGATGACGTGAGTGACCAAGTCGCGGACGCTCCATCCGGCATCCGGGGTCGGCGCGTCCCAGTCGGTGACGGCGCCCAACCGTGCCGCGAACTCGCGGTCGGCCTGTTCCTGCAGGATCAGCCAGTCGTGGATTCGCGGCATCGTCGTGCTCCCGTCGTCGTGCGTGTGCCTGTCCCAACGTCCGCATCGGGGTCTCGCATTCCCATGCCGGTCCCGCAGTTCTCTCTTAGTCTTGGTGCCGGGAAGGATCGCCGATGAGCAACCACGCAGACTCGTCCGATGTCGAGCGCAGCAGGAACGTCAGCTGGGAGGATCCGCTCATCGGCGCGAAGCTCGCGCGCACCATGTCGGGGCTCGCCTACATCCAGGCGCTCATCGACGGCTCGATCCCGCCGCCGCCGATCACGGCGCTCATGAAGATGCGACCGGTGGCCGCCGAGGTCGGCAGGGTCACGTTCACCTGCGATCCCGACGAGTCGCATTACAACCCGATCGGCACCGTCCATGGCGGTCTCGTCTGCACACTGCTCGACTCGGTGCTCGGTTGTGCTGTGCAGACCACTCTTCCCCTGGGGCAGGCCTACACCTCGCTCGAGATCAAGGTCAGCTACCTGCGGCCGGTGATGGCGGACACCGGCCAGCTCACCGCGGTCGGCGTCGTCACCAAACCGGGCAGCCGTGCCGCGTTCGCGGAGGGCACGGTGCACGACTCCCATGGCAAGCTCATCGCCACGGCGAGCAGCACCCTGCTCGTCTTTTCCGGCCTGAGCTAGGTGAGCCGGTTACAGCGCCGAATTGCGTCATGTGGTGGCTCACACGCGCCACGAAGGACCACTTCGCGCAACTCGAGGTGGTCTGAGAATGGTGTTCATTCCCGACTGGCCGAAATGCTGGCCGGAGCGCTCCTGCGTTCTTAGAGTTGTAGCGATGAATGATTCGCAGGGGCGCCCACTCGCGCACTCACACGGCCTCGACAGTGCCGCGGGGCGCGCCAATCGGTCGCGCCTCGGCATCGCAATCGGCATCGTTTCCGTCGTGCTCGTAGTCGAGGTCATCGGTGGCCTGGTGTCCGGATCGCTCGCCCTGTTCGCCGACGCCGGTCACATGCTCTCCGACCTCACGGGGCTCGTCGTCGCCCTCGTCGCAACCGTCATCGCCGTGCGTCCGGCGACGGACGCCCAGACCTTCGGACACCGACGGTCTGAGGTCTTCGCGGCCTTCATCAACGCGGCGATCCTCCTCGCGGTCGTCCTGTTCATCGTCGCCGAAGCCGTCGCACGTCTCGCCGATCCAGGCTCGGCCGGCGTGCAGGCACCCCTCATGCTCGTCGTTGCCGCTGTCGGCGCCGTCGCGAACACGGCGAGCCTGCTGGTGCTGCGCGGCGGCGCGAAGGACTCGATCAACATGCGCGGCGCCTATCTCGAGGTGCTCGGCGACCTGTTCGGATCACTGGCCGTCATCGTCGCTGCCGTCGTCATCCTGCTTACCGGCTTCGAGCGAGCGGATTCGATCGCGTCCCTGGTGATCGCCGCCTTGATTCTGCCGCGCGCCGTCGGTCTGCTCCGGGACGTGTTGCGGGTTCTCAGTCAGGGCACCCCGCGCGGAACGGATGTCGCCCTCATCCGCGAACACGTGCTCGCCACTGAGGGCGTCGTCTCCGTACACGACGTGCACGTCTGGTCGATAACCCCCGGCGCGAACGTCTTCTCGGCTCACGTCGTCGTGGAGCGACGGGTGTTCAGTGAGAATCGCACCGACCGTCTGCTCGACTCCCTGAGCGACTGCCTGTCGGAGCACTTCGATGTTGAGCATTCGACGTTCCAGCTCGAACCGGAGGAGCATGCCGACCACGAGCTCGAGCAGCACCGGTGAGTCGACCGGGGTAACGCAGCCCACGAAAAGGGCCCCCGCGATCGCGAGGGCCCTGAAAGCGGATGGGGCTAGCTCTGCAGCACGACCTGAAGCTCGAGGTTGATGGTCACGTCGTCACCGAGGGTGAAGCCGCCGGCCTCGAGGGCCGCGTTCCAGCTCACACCGAAGTCGTGGCGATTGATCGTGGTGCTGGCTGTCGCGCCGGCCTTGGTGCGTCCGTAGTCGTCGGTGACGATGCCGCCGAACTCGCCCGTGAGGGTGACCGGCAGGGTGACGCCGCGCAGGGTGAGGTTGCCATCGACGGTGAAGTCGTCGCCGTCGGCGCGGATGCTCGTGGACCTGAAGGTGATGGTCGGGTGCGCGTCGGCGAGGAAGAAGTCGCTCGTGCGGAGATGCGCGTCGCGATCCTTCTGGTTCGTGTTGACCGATGCGACGTCGATGGTCGCCTCGATGGTGCTGTCCTTGGGGTCCTCGGCCGTCACGACGGTTACGTCGAAGGTCTCGAAGGTGCCGCGCACCTTGCTGATCTTGAGGTGCTTGACGGTGAACGAGACCTCAGAGTGGGCGGGGTCGAGCTTCCAGGTGCCGACGAGATAGTCGGGATGGGTGTCTATGAGATTTGTCATGTTTCTATGCAAGCGCATAGGCCGGTGATCTATTCCGAAAATTGGTGACGTGTCACGAAATTTACGAAACGTTAATCGAAGACGCCCGGATCGGGGTCAGATCGGACGGGCCTCGGGCGACACCGTCCTCGCGGGATCGCGCACCGCCAGCTCGCCGATCACGGCGTCGATCCTGCCGAGGATCTCGGGGGACAGGGCCACGCCCGCCGCCTTGGCGTTCGAGACCACCTGCTCCGGCCTGGAGGCGCCAATGATGGCCGCCGACACATTCTGGTTCGCCAGCACCCACGCTATGGCGAGCTGGGCGAGATCGAGGCCGGCCTCATCCGCCACCGGCTTCAGGTTCTGCACGGCCGCGAGCACGTCGTCGGCGAGGAAGCGCTTGATGGTGTTCTCTCCGCCCTTCTTGTCCGTGGCGCGCGAGCCCTCGGGCAGCGGGGCCCCCGGCAGGTACTTGCCGGAGAGCGCACCCTGGGCGATCGGCGACCAGACGATCTGGGAGATCCCGAGCTCTTCCGAGGCGGGGATGACCTCGGCCTCGATCACGCGCCAGAGCATCGAATACTGTGGCTGATTCGAGATCAGCTGGATGCCGAGCTGCTTGGCGAGGGCGTGGCCGGCCCGCAATTGGGCGGCATCCCACTCAGAGACGCCGATGTACAGCGCCTTGCCCTGCCGCACGAGATCGGCAAAGGCCTGCATGGTCTCCTCGAGCGGAGTCTCCACGTCGTAGCGGTGCGCCTGGTACAGGTCGACGTAGTCGGTCTTGAGCCGCCGCAGGGAACTGTCGATCGACTCGAGGATGTGCTTTCGCGACAGACCGGCATCGTTCGGTCCCTGGGGTCCGGTCGGCCAGTACACCTTCGTGAAGATCTCCAACGATTCGCGTCGCTGGCCCTTCAGCGCCTTGCCGAGCACTTTCTCCGCCGCGGTGTTGGCATAGGTGTCGGCGGTGTCGAAGCTGGTGATGCCGGCGTCGAGGGCGGCCTCGACGCACTCGATGGCGACATCGTTCTCGACCTGGGAGGCATGGGTCAGCCAATTGCCGTAGACGATTTCCGAGACCTTGAGGCCGCTGTTTCCGAGATACCTGTATTCCATGGTCCAACGTTACGCCGATCACCCCGCGGGTAACCTCGGGGAATGGTGATGTACGTCGCACTCCTGCGCGGAATAAACGTCGGCACGGCGAAGTCCGTGTCGATGCCCGAGCTCGCGACGGTCTTCGAGGGCCTCGGTTTCGACCGTGTGAGGACGGTCATGCGAAGTGGCAACGTCGTTTTCTCATCGAAGGGAGCAGTCCCGGCCTCTGCTCCGGCATCCATCGAGGCGGCGATTCTTGCGGCGACCGGCGTGCATTCCCGTGTGCTCCTTTTCTCGGCGCGCGATTTCACGGCGATCGCCGCAGAGAATCCGCTGCTCGACGTCGCAACCGATGGATCGAAGTCGTTCGTGACCTTCGCCGATGCGTTGCCCGAGGGCCTGGAGGCCCCGGATGCATCGGCTCTCGCCCCCGAGATCCTCGCCATCGGCAGTGCCGCCGTCTACCAGTGGATGCCCGACGGCAGCCAGCAGACGAAGGTGCCGAAATCCTTCTGGAAGCAGTTCGATTCGCCCGTCACGGCGCGCAACTGGAACACGGTGCGGAAACTGCTGTCCCTGCTCGGCGAGTGACCCGCGAACACACCGTTCTCGAGGCATCCTCTTCTCCCTGACAGCCAACACGGAGGTTGATAGCGAAGGGTGGTGGGTTGAGGGCCGAGAACACAGATTTCACGGGTGCGAGTATTGCCGCCCGATGTGCGATCAGATCGGCCTCGGTTTCCCTCGTATCGGGAACCGCCGTCCCCAAGCCCCATGACGCGTGCTTGCCGCCTGTGTCAGCGCCCTAGCGCTCCCGCAGTAACCCGGAGAACCCGCTTGCCTTCCCGTACTACGCCCGCGCCCGCGCGTGCTCCCCTCCACGCGTCAACCGTTCAAGCGACCCTTCCGGGGCTCAGCGGGCGCTCCGTCCGAAACCTGCGGCACCTCTCGCTCCTCCGGTCGGCCCGGCGTTTCGTGGGCGTCCTCGGAGCCGTCTTCGTGGCGGCGCTGATCGCGAGCTTCGCGGTTCCCGCCTACGCGCACTCGATCGCGACGCCCCGGCCGCCTGTGCTCCAGAGTTTTTCGGTTCCGGCCTCCGGTTCTGGCACCGCGGCTCTCTCGACCGCGGGCGGCGACCAGGCGATCGCCAGAGACGGCTACTCGATCACGTCGCCACCGCCGCTGCAGTGGCCGGTCGACAGGGCGAGTCCCATCAGCAGCGGGTTCGGTCCTCGTGTTTCGCCGTGCATCGGCTGCTCGAGCTTTCACGAGGGAGCCGACTTCGACCCGGGCTACGGCGCGCAGGTCCACGCCATCGCAGCCGGTGTGGTCGTCGAAACCAACAATCCAGGGTGGGCCGCTCTCGGCATCCACGTCGCGATCCAGCACGTCATCGGCGGCCAGGTCGTCACCAGCGCCTACGGCCACATGCAGGTGGGATCGATGACGCTGAAGGTCGGCGATATCGTCTCTCCCGGCGAGACCATCGGGCTCGTAGGCAGCACCGGAGCGAGTACCGGCGCCCACCTGCACTTCGAGATCCGAGCGGGCGGCATGACCCCGGTCGACCCGATCGCCTGGATGCACGCGCACCTGGGCTAATGGCTGCCGCACGCCGGCCGGCCCGATAGATTTATCCAGATGGTGAGCGCTGCAGAAGCGGTATCGATCGTCATACCCGCTTACAACGAGGAGAACACGATCAGGCCGTGCCTTCTCGCGGCCATTCTGCAGACCGTCGCAGCGAGCGAGATCATCGTCGTGGACAACAGATCGACGGATGCCACAGCCGACATGGTGCGAGCCGTGCAGGCCGAGTATCCGGATGCTCCCATCGTGTACCTGCAGCAGAACGAGGAGCAGGGCCTCGTGCCGACTCGCAACTTCGGACTCGACCGCGCCCAGGGTGCGGTGATCGGCCGCATCGACGCAGACTCGGTCATCGAACCCAACTGGGTGGAGGAGGTGCAGAAGGCTTTCCGCGAGCCCTCCGTTGCCGCCGCGACCGGCCCGGTCCTCTACTACGACATGCCGCTGCGGCGGTTCGGGCTCAAGGCGGACGACACCCTTCGCCAGCTTCTGCTCAAGCTGACCCGCGACTACCACTTCCTCTTCGGAAGCAACATGGCGATTCGGCGTGAGGCCTGGCAGGCCGTGCGGCTCGAGGTCTGCCGCGACGAAGACGACGAGTTGCACGAGGACATCGATCTCTCGGTGCATCTCGCTCGGCATGCGTTCCGGGTGGTCTACCTGCCGACGATGGTGAGTGGGATGTCCGCGCGTCGGCTCGAGGACTCGCCGCGGAGCTACGCCTACTACGCGCTTCGGTTCGATCGAACGTACGCGCGCCACGGCATCCGGAACCCCGCGTTTCGGCTGCCGATCGTGGTCTTCCTCGTCATCTACCCGTTGCTCAAGACGATCCGCGCGATCAGGCAGCGACGCAGGACTGTGCCCGAACGTGAATGACCGGCGTACCGCCCTCCCAGCCGGAGGGTTTAGCGTCGGATCGTGATCAGATTCGCACCGGTTGTGAGATCCCGGATGCTCTCCGCCTTCACCGGCGAGGCGAGCGGTCGCCCCGAGTGGGTCGACCAGATCGAGAACGGCGACGATGCGGGATTCTTCGGCGTGGGATCGGCGGCGTGGGCGGTGCACGGAGGCATGCCGACGCTCGTGGCAGGCATCCGGGCGCTGCTGATGCAAACGTTGCACCCGGGGGCGATGGCCGGTGTGCACGACTGGTCGCGCTACCGGGAGGACCCGCTCGGTCGGCTCTCCGGCACCATCCAGTGGCTGATCGGCGTGACCTTCTCGGACACCGCGATGGCGGTCCGCGAGTCGAGCCGGGTCGGACGCTTCCACGAGAGGGTGACGGGAACCTACCGCGACGCGCGGGAGGTCGAGCGATCGTATTCCGCCGGCGATCCCGAGCTGCTCTCCTGGGTGCACGTGGTGTTCACGGACGCCTTCCTCGGAAGCCACCTGGTCTGGGGCGGGCCTATCCCCGGCGGAGCGGACCAGTACGTGCGGGAGTGGATGAAGGCCGGGGAACTCGTCGGCGTCGCCGATCCGCCGGCCTCCGCGTCGGAACTCCGCGCGCAGCTCGACCGGTTCCGCACGGCGGGCATTCTCAAGAGCGACGAGCGAGTGGCTGAGGCCGTGCGCTTCATCCGCAGTCCGGGACTCACACGCGGGATGATGCCCGCGTATCGCGTCCTGTTCGCCGGAGCCGCGGCATCCATCCCCGCCGACTATCGCAAGCTTCTCGGACTCAGGCGGCCGTGGTGGCCGGCCATTACCGCGACCCGGGTCGTGCTCGCCGTCGCGGGAAGGATCCTCGGCACGAGCTCCACGAGCGAGGTCGCCGCGCGTCGCAGGCTCGCCAGGCTCGGACTCCTGCCGACCCCGGCCGGGATGTCCGAAGCCTCGGGTAGATTGCCTTCGGGATGAGCAAACAGGACGGCAGCAACCGGCAGGTCAGCGCCACCTCCGTGGACAGCAGCACCGCCACGATCCTGCATGTCGATCTGGACGCTTTCTTCGCTTCTGTGGAATTGCTCGATCGGCCGGAGATCGCGCATCTGCCGGTCGTGGTTGCTGGTCGTTCGGCGCGATCGGTCGTCACCGCGGCGAACTATCCCGCCCGCAAGTTCGGCGTGCGCTCCGCGATCCCGCTCTCGCAGGCGCTGCGGCTGTGTCCGAAGGCCATCGTGCTCGAGCCGCACTTCGAGAAGTACCGCTATTACTCGAACCTGGTCATGGAGATCTTCGACGACGTGACCCCGCTGGTGGAACGGCTCGGAATCGATGAGGCGTTCCTCGACGTGTCCGGCGCGCGCGGAGTCATCGGTTCCCCGGCGGAGGTCGGTGCGCTCGTGCGACGCCGGGTGCAGGAGCAGACGCGGCTCACCTGCTCTGTCGGTGCGGCGTCCACCAAGTTCGTCGCGAAACTCGCTTCAGGACGTGCGAAACCCGACGGCATGCTCGTCGTTCCAGCCGCGGAGACGCTCGCGTTTCTCCATCCACTGCCCGTCAGCGCTCTCTGGGGTGTCGGAGCGGCGACGGAACAGGCGCTGACCCGCCGCGGGCTGCATACGATCGGCGACATCGCGGGTACTCCGCTCGCCGCACTCCAGCGGGCGGTGGGCGAGGCATCCGGTCGCAAGCTCCACGATCTGGCGAACGGTGTCGATCCGCGCTCTGTCGATCCGCGTGCCGTGGAGAAGAGCGTCGGCCACGAGGTGACGTTCGAGGTCGATACAGCCGATCCGGAGTTCCTGCGCCGCGAGCTGCTTCGCCAGTCCAATGCCGTGGCGGTGCGCCTCCGAACGGCGGGGTGGGTGGGGCGCACTGTCGTACTCAAGCTCCGCTACGCGGACTTCAGCACGATCACCCGGTCGCGCACCCTCGCCGAATCGACGAACGTCGGTCGCCGCATCTACGAAGAGGTGCGCTCGATTCACGAGGCGCTCGGTGAGCATGGCGCGGTACGACTCATCGGAGTCCGCGTAGAGCAGCTCAGCTCCGGGCGCGACCAGCAGTTCGGTCTCTGGGATGCGGACGAGGGCTGGCGCGAGACGGAAGGCACGATGGATGCCGTCAGTGCACGCTTCGGTCGCGGATCCCTGCGGCCGGCCTCGCTGCTGAAGGCCTCCGTTCCGCGCGGCGACGCTCAGAACGCGCACCGCATCGACTACGAGGCCGCGCCGACGAGGGAGCTCAAGCCGCGGAAGGACTGAGCCGCTCGCGCAGGAAGGCGACCATTCGCTCGCGTGCGACCAGCGCCGGGTGACCCGGGACGTCGCGAACCTCGTGCGTGAGCACGCTGTGCGCAGCCTTCGAAAAGCCACCTGGATTGCCGGGGGAGGAGTCGAGTTCGATGACCTCGAAAGCGTCTCCGAGGCGCGCCTTGATCGTGTCGAATCGCGCAGAAGGAGAGCCCGAGTCCTCGCTGAACCGCAAACCGAGCGCGCACACCGCGCCCTGGCTGGCACGCTCTGCGACCCTGTCGAACTCGTTCGCGGACATTCCCGGGTCGATCTGCCGGGCTCTCCCGAGCGGAAACGGCACGGCGGGCTGACTCACGACCGACGCGAGCACGGCGTCGTCGACGGCGGCCGCCAGGGCGAAGCCGCCGGTGAAGCACATGCCGATCACGCCAACGCCGGCGGCCGGCGTGCGGGCGGCGAGGTCGGCGGCGACCGCGCGCAGATAGTCCGTGATGGGCCGGTGCGCATTGGCGGCGAAGGCGCGGAACTCGGAGGATACGCAGAGCCTCGACAGCACGCGAACGGTGTAGCCGGGGGTGCCTGCCCTGCCCGGTTGCCCGAACGGCGACGGCACGACGACCGTGAACCCTCGCTCGACGAGGTGTTCGGCGAGCCCGAGCACCTGCGGGGTGATACCCGGCAGCTCGGGGATCAGGACGACGCCGGGCCCGCTGCCCTTCTCGTAGCAGTCGTAGGTGAAGCCGGCACCCGTGAAGGGTGAGCGGATCCATCCGGTGAGGTCCGCTGTCGGGGCGTCAGCCATGGTTCTCCAATCGAGTGCACGCCAATGCGACATCCACTTTCTCTAGGATCGCACTATGGATGAAGGAACCTGGGGCCGCACCCCGATCGAGCCGCAAAGCGTCAACGCTCCGCTGTCGACGGCCGCGGTCTTTCTCACCGTCACGATCGCCGAGGGGGTGGATGCCGCTCGACGGGCGCGGGAGGTCATCTCTGACGTCGGCGGTCTCATACGGGCGGTCGGATTCCGTGACCTCGGCGGGCACCTGTCCTGCAACGTCGGCATCAGTGCCGACGCATGGGATCGTTTCGAGCAGTCGTCGCGCCCGCGGCAGCTGCGCCGGTTCTCGGAGATTCGAGGGCCGGTGCACAGCGCCGTCTCGACGCCGGGGGACCTGTTCTTCCACATTCGAGCCGAGCGTGCGGACATGTGTTTCGAACTGGAGCGGCTGCTGCTCGACAGGCTTGGGCGGGACATCACGGTCGTCGACGAGGTGCACGGCTTCCGCTATTTCGATTCCCGCGACCTTCTTGGCTTCGTCGACGGAACCGAGAACCCTACCGGGTTCGCTGTGTCCGAATCCTCTCTCATCGGTGAGGAGGACGCGGACTTCTTCGGCGGCAGCTACGTGATCGTGCAGAAATACCTTCACGACCTCGCGGGCTGGGACCTGCTCACGACGGAACAGCAGGAGCGCGCGATCGGACGCAGGAAAGCCGACAACGTCGAACTTGACCGGGGGCCCGACGAGCGTCAATCACACAGGTCGCTCAACACGATCGTCGACGCGAACGGGGTCGAGCACGGGATCCTGCGAGACAACATGCCGTTCGGCACTCCGGGCCGCGGTGAATTCGGCACCTATTTCATCGGCTACGCGCGTGAACTCTGGGTGATCGAACAGATGCTGCGCCGCATGTTCCTCGGTGAGCCGGTCGGACAGTACGACCGCATCCTCGATTTCTCCACTGCCATGACCGGCGCCACGTTCTTCGTTCCGTCGATGGTGGTGCTCGAGGCACTCGCGCCGGAGTAGCTCGGCCGCCGCGGAACGCTCGGCCCCGGTCACCGGGCCAGGATGGCCGCGGAGTGGGCGGGCAGTACGACATCCGAGGTGGTCGCCCCGATGCCGTCGTGGGAGGCGAGCAGCACGGAGCCGCCGAACGGCAGCGCGACCGGGTAGGCGGCGAAGTTCACGACAACACTCGTGCGCCCTCGGTGCATCACGAACCATTTCTCGAGGTCGTCGAACTCGCACGAAACTCGGCTCAGCCGGGGATCCGTGAGATCCGGACGGGTGCGGCGCAGTTCGGCAAGCGCCCGGTAGAACGCGAGCAGTGTTGCGTGGTCGGGCTCCGTCGGCTCCTCCCAGTTGAGCCTGGAGTGCTCGAACGTGGATGTGTCCTGCGGGTCAGGGACGACGTCCGGGTCCCAACCCATCCGCGCGAACTCCCTGACGCGGCCCTCGGCGGTGGCACGCCCGAGCTCCGGCTCCGGGTGTGCGGTGAAAAACTGCCACGGAGTCGAGGCACCCCATTCCTCGCCCATGAACAGCATCGGCGTGAACGGCCCGGCGAGCGTCAGTGCCGCGGCGATGGCGAGCTGGCCGTAGTCGAGCGTCGCTGTGAGTCGGTCGCCCATCGCGCGGTTGCCGATCTGGTCGTGGTTCTGGCTGGCGACGACAAGGCGCCAGCCCGGCATGCGTTCCGTGTCGATCGGGTGCCCGTGCTCGCGCTCCCGGAATGACGAGTACGTCCCGTCGTGGTAGAAACCACGCATCAGCACCTTGGCGAGGGACTCGAGGTGCGCGAAGTCCGCGTAGTAGCCGGTCGTCTCACCCGTGAGGGCAACGTGGACCGCGTGGTGGAAGTCGTCGCTCCACTGTGCGGTAAGCCCGTAGCCGCCGGCCTCGCGCGGCGTGATGAGTCGGGGATCGTTGAGATCGGACTCCGCGACAAGGGTCAGCGGCCGTCCGACGAATGCCGCGAGGGCATCCGTCTGCTCCGATAACTCCTGCAGGACGTGTTTCGGCGAGTCGTCCACAATGGCGTGCACCGCGTCGAGGCGCAGGCCGTCGACGTGATAGTCGTTCAGCCACATGAGCGCGTTGTCGATCACGAAGTCGCGCACCTGCCTGGCGTCCAGGTTGATCGTGGAACCCCAGGTGTTCGCGCTGTCCTCCCGCAGGTAGGGGCCGAAGCGCGGAAGGTAGTTGCCACTCGGCCCGAGGTGGTTGTATACGACGTCCTGGATCACGGCCAGACCGCGCGCGTGGCAGGCATCCACGAAGCGTTGGTAGGCGCCTGGGCCACCATAGGTCTCGTCGACGGCATACCAGAGCACGCCGTCGTATCCCCAGTTGCGCTCGCCGTTGAAGCCGTTGACCGGCAGGAGCTCGACGAAGTCGACGCCGATCGACACGAGGTGGTCGAGTTTCTCGATCGCGGAGTCGAGCGTGCCGCCGGGGGTGAAGGTTCCGAGGTGAAGCTCGTAGATCGCTCTGCCGGCGAGCTGGCGACCCGTCCAGCGCTGATCCGTCCAGGCGAACTCCGACGCGTCGAAGGTTCGGGAGAGCCCATGCACCGATTCCGGCTGCCTCCGCGAGCGCGGGTCGGGCAGCGGTACCCGGTCGCCATCCAGCAGGTAGCCGTAATCGTTGCCGGTGAGATCATCGGAAGCGGCCCACCATCCGTCGCCGACGGCGACCATCGGATGCTCCGAGCCGTCGAGCGACAGCGTCACGGCCGCGGCGTTCGGTGCCCACAACTCGAAGCTCACGATTCGAGGCTTTCGGTAGGAACGAGCAGCGCGACAGGGTATCGCGCCAGCAGTTCCGCCAATGGGATGCTGCCTCCGTCGAAGTGCCTGTTGCCGATGATGTCGGTCACGGCGCGACCGGCGAGCACGATCGACGTGTCGTCCCATCCGCCCCGCCGGTGCAAGCCGAGGGGAAGGCGAGTCGCGACTGTCACGGCTTCGCCGCGGTCGAATCCGACCACGTGCCGCGCCGCGGAGCCCAATGCGGTGATCGGAGCGTAGCGGCTGAAGTACTCCGGATGGTCCCGCCGCAGCCGCAGCGCTCGCGTGGTCACGAGCAGTTTCGCCGCGCCCGTCTCATCGATCGGGGGATGCGCCCCCGCATCCACGGCCGCAAGGTACAGGCGGCGGATGTCGAAGTCCACCGGGCGCCGATTGTCAGGGTCTACGAGCGAGGTCTCCCACAGCTCGCTGCCCTGGTAGACGTCCGGAACTCCGGGGGCGGTGAGCTGGATGAGCTTCGCGGAGAGCGAGTTGCTCCAGCCGGGTTCGCGGACCGCGTCGAGTACTTCGCCGAGGATGGCGACCACGCTCTCGTCGTCGAACGCGGAATCGATGAGTGCGTGCATCCCACGTTCGAATTCCTGCCGTGGCGCGGTCCACCCCGTCGAGTTTCCTGCCTCGCGCGCGGCCTTCTCCGCGTAGGCGTGGAGTCGCTCCCGGCTGGCTGGCCACGATCCGACGATGGCCTCCCAGAGCAGCGCTTCGAGCGGCCCGTCGCCGAGGGGAACGGCCTCGCGCAGTCGGCCGAGGGCGGACTCCCACGCCTCGGGCATTTCGGCCAGGACGCTGATCCGGGCGCGCACGTCCTCGCCGCGCTTCGTGTCATGCGTGGAGAGGGTGGTGAGCGAGGCGGGAAAGCTCGCCTGGCGCAACTGCTGCCTGACGTGGAACTCCCTGAGTCCGATCGAGAACTCCGACGGGTCCGCGCCCACCTCGGTGAGCGACCCGAGCCGTGTGTAGCGGTAGAACGCGGTGTCCTCGACACCCTTTGCCATGACCATCCCGGAGGTCTGCTGGAAGCGGATCGCGGCGGGGTGGGACGGGTCGGCGAGGGTCGGGTAGAGGTCGTCGATCGTCTCGCCGAGATCCGGACGGTGTTCGTTCGCGAGGCGCACGGCCTCCCGGAGGTGCTCGACTCCGATGGGCAGGTAGGAACGATAGACGGGAAAGCAGGCGAGGAGTTCCGCGAGGGCATCGGCGACGGGCGAAATCGCCTGACCTCCGTCCGCTTCGACCTGTTCGACCGACCGGCCGAGATCACGCTCGAGCCGCAGCACCTCGGAGCGGAGGATGCCGTCGGCGATCGCTCGCTTCGTGTCATGGATGAGACGCGCCCACGACACGGCCGAGTCCGCGTCTCGCAGCGCGGAGTCGAGGGAGTCGAAGGCCTCCTTGCCGTCCGGATCGACGAAGATGCGATCCACGTCGGAGAGCGCGTCGTACCCGGTCGTGCCTGCGGTCGCCCATGAGGTCGGCAGCTGTTCCTCTCCCTCGAGGATCTTCTCCACCAGCACGTAGGTGTCACCCGTCACGGCGGCAAGGGAGTCGAGATAGCCAGCGGGGTCGGCGAGGCCGTCCGGGTGATCGACGCGCAGGCCGTCGGCGAGACCGTCGCTGATCCAGCGCGCGATCTCCGCGTGCGACCGCTCGAAGACCCAGGGGACCTCGACGCGGATGCCGGCCAGGCTGTTCACGGCGAAGAACCTGCGGTAATTGAGTTCGGCATCCGCTCTGTGCCAGTCGATCAGCTCGTAGTTCTGGCGGGCGTGCACCTCCCGCGGCGGGGCACCGTCGTCTGCGGTGCCCGGCGCGATCGGGTAGCGGTTGTCGAAGTAGTGCAGTTCGTCGCCGACGAGCTGCAGGTCGTCGAGCGCCTCCCCTGAGCCTGTCGAAGCGTCGAGCACCGGGATGCGTACCCTGCCGCCGCCGAAGTCCCAGTCGATGTCGAAGGCTTCCGCGTACGTCGATCCGCGCCCGTGTTTCAGCAGGTCCCACCACCACGGGTTCTGCTTGGGCGTCGCGACACCCATGTGGTTCGGCACGATGTCGATGAGCAGGCCGAGGCCGAGTCGACGGGCTGCGGCGGAGGCGGCATCCAGACCGTCCGAGCCACCGCGTGCCGGGTCGACGAGCGAGTGGTCGGTGACGTCGTACCCGTGGTCCGAACCGCTCTCGGCCTTGAGGATCGGTGAGATGTACAGCCAATCGGCTCCGAGCGCATGCACGTAGTCCGCGATCTTCGCGGTCGCGTAGAGGTCGAAGGATGGCGTCACTTGCAGGCGGTACGTGGAGCGCGGAATGCGCATCAGCCGACCTCCGGGCGAACCGCCGGGGTCGTCGCCTGGCCGGCGAGCGAGGACAGCGACGCCGCCACCGAGTGGTCGATGTCGATTTCCGGCGCGATCCAGGCGCGAAGCACGACGAGCGATTTCGCCTCGACCGAGACCACCTCGCCCGCCTTTCGAGGCGCAGAGTCGGCCTCTTTCCCGCCGGTGTCGACGACGATCTCCCAGGCAGCGGAGTATTCGGCGCTGGGGAGGGTGAAGTCGACGCTGTCGTCATGGGCGTTGAAGAAGATCGCGAAGTTGACGTCGGTGATGCTCTGTCCACGGGTGTCGCGACCCTGGATGCCGTTGCCGTTGAGAAAGACCCCGATGGAGCGACCGAAGCTGGAATCCCAGTTCTCCGGCTCCATCTCCGCGCCGGCCGGGGTCAGCCAGACGATGTCCGGCAGCGGCTCGCCCTCGCCGCGCTTGACCGGGCGGCCGTCGAAGAATCGCTTGCGGCGGAAGGTCGGATGCTCCTTCCGCAGCCGGGTGACGGCGGCGACGAACTCACTGAGCGGCAGATCGGCGGTGTCCCAGTGCACCCAGGACAGCGCGGAGTCCTGGGCGTAGGTGTTGTTGTTGCCCTGCTGGGTGCGGCCGAGTTCGTCGCCGTGCAGGATCATCGGCACACCCTGCGACAGCAGCAGCGTTGCGAGGAAGTTGCGCTGCTGGCGGGCCCGCAGGGTCAGGACGGCCGGATCCTTCGTCGGCCCCTCGACGCCGGAGTTCCACGAGCGGTTGTTCGATTCCCCGTCATTGTTGTTCTCGCCGTTCGCCTCGTTGTGTTTCTCGTTGTACGAGACGAGGTCCGCGATCGTGAAGCCGTCGTGCGCGGTCACGAAGTTGATGGATGCCACGGGGCGCCGGCCATTGCCCTCGTAGAGGTCGGCCGAGCCGGTGATGCGCGACGCGAACTCGCCGAGGGTGGCGGGCTCGCCCCGCCAGAAGTCGCGGACGGTATCGCGGTACTTTCCGTTCCACTCCGTCCACTGCGGGGGGAAGTTGCCGACCTGGTAGCCGCCGGGTCCGACGTCCCATGGCTCGGCGATGAGCTTCACCTGGGAGACGATCGGGTCCTGCTGCACGAGCTCGAAGAAGGTCGAGAGCTTGTCGACGTCGTAGAACTCGCGGGCGAGGGTCGAGGCGAGATCGAAGCGGAACCCATCGACGTGCATCTCGGTGACCCAGTACCGCAGGGAATCCATGATGAGCTGCAGCGAGTGCGGGTGGCGCACATTGAATGAGTTGCCGGTGCCGGTGTAGTCCATGTAGAACTGCTCGTCGTCTTCGACGAGGCGGTAGTAGGCCTGGTTGTCGATGCCCTTGAAGGAGATGGTCGGGCCGAGATGGTTGCCCTCGGCCGTGTGGTTGTACACGACGTCGAGGATGACTTCGATGCCCGCATCGTGCATCGAGCGCACCATGCCTTTGAATTCCTGCACCTGCTGGCCACGATCGCCTGTGGAGGAGTAGCTGTTCTGGGGGGCGAAGAAGCCGATGGTGTTGTAACCCCAGTAATTGCGCAGGCCTTTGTCGAGCAGGGTGCTGTCCTGCACGAACTGGTGCACCGGCATGAGCTCGATCGCGGTGATCCCGAGCTTCTGCAGGTGCTCGATGATCGAGGGATGGGCGATGCCGGCGAAGGTTCCGCGCTGGTCCTCCGGCACATCGGGGTGCAGTTCGGTCAGCCCCTTGACGTGAGCCTCGTAGATCACCGTGTCGTTGTACGGCACGCGCGGGTGCCGGTCTCCTGCCCAGTCGAAGAAGGGATTGATGACGACGCCCAGCATCATGTGCTTGGCCGAATCGTCGTCGTTGCGGGAGAGCGGGTCCCCGAAGTTGTAGGAGAACAGCGCAGGATCCCAATCGATGTCGCCGCAGGTCGCCTTCGCGTAGGGGTCGAGCAGCAGCTTGTTCGGGTTGCAGCGCTTGCCAGTTTTCGGGTCGTACTCGCCGTAGACGCGATAGCCGTAGCGCTGGCCCGGCTGGATCAGAGGCAGGTAGGCGTGCCAGACGTAGGCATCGACCTCGACGAGCTCGACCCGGGTTTCGGTGCCGCCGTCGTCGAAGAGGCAGAGTTCGATCTTCTCCGCCACCTCGCTGAACAGGGCGAAGTTCGTTCCGCTGCCGTCGAAGGTCGCCCCGAGCGGGTACGCCGATCCTGGCCAGGTTTCCATGCTTCTCCCTGCGTGACTGGTGTCCCACCGTAACCCGGACGGCGGTCGGGCGACCACTCGCTCCTGCATGCCGCGGGTTCGCGTCCTGCCACGGAGTAGCCTCGACGAGTGAGTGTAGAAGCCGGTACAAGCCCCCTCAACCCCATTGACAGCAAGTCACCGTGGGTTTCGAGGCAGATCGCGGAGTACCTGGCGACGGATGGCGCGAAGCCGACGTTTCGCTACGGCGCGCCGTTGCTGCTGCTCACCACCAGGGGGCGCAAGTCCGGCACCTGGCACCGCACCTGCCTGATCTACGGTGAGGACGATGGCCGGTTCCTGCTCGTGGCCTCCCTTGGCGGAGCGCCGAAGCATCCCGTTTGGTACCTCAATCTCGAGGCGAACCCCGACGTGTATCTGCAGGTCGGGGCGCGTAAATTCCGGGCCATCGCCCGCACGGCCACCGCCGAGGAGAAGCCCCCGCTGTGGGACAGGATGGTCGGCGTGTACCCGGATTACGCCGCTTACCAGCTCAAAACGGAGCGCCTGATTCCCGTCGTGATTCTCGACCCGATCGAGGACCGGTAGCCGTTCAGCAGGCAGGCCAACCTGCTCGACGAAGATGCGGAAGTCCCCGGTTCGAGCCTATAATCGGCTCTGAACACGGGAGTCCGGTGAGCCGGGCTGAGAGGAAGCTTCTCCAAGCTTCGACCGTCGAACCTGATCTGGATCATGCCAGCGCAGGGAGGCAGATTTACTCTCCGGGTTTCGGCATCCGCCGAGACTCACACCCGTGCCGTTTCCAACCGGAAGGCACGACAATGACAACGACAACCACAGCCCAGACCAGTCGACGGATCAATGCGCGCTGGCGCGTCGTCGATATCGTCGTCGCCAGCGTCCTCGGCGTCGCGAGCGGTCTCATCTTCCTCGCCTGGAACGTCGCGTTCGTCGGTCCGAGCGCGCTGCTGACACCTCTCCTGCCCGGGCTTCAGGGTCTTTTGAACGGGCCATGGCTGTTTGCCGGCGTGCTCGGCGGCCTCATCATCCGCAAACCAGGAGCGGCGATCTTCACCGAGTTGCTTGCCGCGGTCGTTTCGGCCCTCGTCGGCAACCAATGGGGGGCTCTCACGCTCGTCTCCGGCATTGTGCAGGGGTTGGGAGCGGAACTGGTGCTCCTTGCTTTCCTCTACGTCAATTGGCGGGTGTACGTTGCCGTGCTCTCCGGTGCCGGTGCGGCGCTCTTCGGAGCGATCAACGACCTGATCTTCTGGTATCCGGGCTCCGCCGTCGGCTTTTCGGTGACCTATGTCGGAACGTCGATCGTCTCCGGCGTCGTCATCGCCGGGCTGCTCTCGTGGCTGGTCGCGCGTGCCCTAGCCCGCACCGGGGCTCTCAACAGGTTCGCATCCGGTCGCGAAGCAGCCGGGCGGGTCTGACGACGATGTCATCGTCGATTCCAGCCGCGAGCGTCATCGCCCGCGGCTGGGGCTGGCGTCATTCCGGGCGTACCGCCTGGGCGGTCAGCGACATCGATCTTCGGATCGAGCCCTCCGAACGCGTGCTTCTGCTCGGAGCGTCCGGCGCCGGGAAGTCGACATTCGTGCACGCGCTCGCCGGTGTCCTCGGCGGTGAGGAGGAAGGCGAGGAGCGGGGTGAGCTGCTGATCGACGGCCGGCGACCCGCCGATTCGCGCGGCCGCGTGGGACTCGTCATGCAAGACCCGGACTCGCAGGTGATTCTCGCGAGGGTCGGCGACGACGTCGCTTTCGGTTGCGAGAACCTCGGTGTTCCCCGGGAGCGGATCTGGACGCGCGTGATCGAATCGCTTGATGCGGTCGGTCTCAACCTGCCGCTCGATCATCCGACCGGGCACCTTTCCGGCGGACAGAAGCAGCGGCTCGCGCTCGCCGGCGTGCTCGCGATGCATCCGGGCCTACTCCTCCTCGACGAGCCGACGGCCAACCTCGATCCGGACGGTGTCGTCGAGGTGCGCGAGGCCGTTGCCCGCGTTCTCGATCGCACCAGCGCCACGCTGGTCGTGATCGAACATCGGGTGGAGGTGTGGCGCTCCCTTGTCGACCGCATCGTCGTCGTGTCGCCTGACGGGGGCGTGCTGGCCGACGGCGCCCCGGATGCCGTACTCGGCGCACGGGGTGCCTCACTCGCCGCGTCCGGCGTCTGGGTCCCCGACTTCCCGCCCGCGGCGCCGACGCGAGTAACCGTTCCATCCGCCGAGCGGCTGCTCGTCGCGGACGGATTGGCGATCGCGCGCTCGCCGGGGCGCGTGCTGCGGACGGGCATCGACGTGTCACTCGGCGAGGGCGAGGCGCTCGCCGTCACCGGACCGAACGGCGCCGGCAAGTCGACCCTCGGACTGACGCTGGCTGGCCTGCTCGCGCCAGCCGATGGTCAGGTGACGGCCACTCCGCGACTTGCGGGCGGGGTGGGTGCGCATCCCATCCATTGGCGATCGAAGGACCTGCTCACCCGGATCGGCACGGTGTTCCAGGATCCGGAGCACCAGTTCCTTGGGACGACCGTGCGCGACGAACTTGCGATCGGTCCTCGCGCCCTTCGGCTTGCCCAGCCGGAGATCGATGCCCGCGTCGATGAACTGCTGGAGCGGTTGCGGCTCGAAAACCTTGCGGCGGCGAACCCGTTCACGCTCTCCGGCGGCGAGAAACGACGGCTCTCCGTCGCGACCGTGCTCGCCACGAGACCGCGGATTATGGTGCTCGACGAGCCGACATTCGGACAGGACTCACGCACCTGGGAGGAGCTCCTCGCACTGCTGGCCGAGCTCCTCGACGGCGGCAGCTCCATCGTGGCGGTATCGCACGACGCTGAACTGGTCTCCGCGTTCGCGACCACCACGCTCCGCCTGGGCAGCCGCACTGAGGTGACGGCGTGACCGTCATCGAAACGGGGCGAGGAGCATCCGGCATCCGGCGCGTGAATCCGGTCGCGAAGCTGGCTTCTGCCCTGCTGCTCGCCGCCGCCTTGATGCTCACGATCGATTGGGTGTCGGCATCCGTGGCTCTGGTGCTGGAGTGCGGGTTGTTCTTCTTGGCGGGTCTCGGGTGGCGACGATTCTGGCTGCGAACGCTTCCGGTCTGGGTGGCCGCGCCGTTCGCGGGATTGACGATCCTGCTCTACGGACAGGCGAGTGGCGACACGTACTTCCGCTGGGTCTTCATGAACGTGACGGACGGCTCCATCGCACTGGGCATCGCGACGGCGCTGCGGATCCTCGCGATCGGCCTCCCGGCGGTCGTGCTGTTCGTCACCGTCGATCCGACCGATCTGGCGGACGGGCTCGCTCAAGTGTTGCGGCTGCCGTCGAGATTCGTGCTCGGTGGCCTGGCTGCCCTGCGGTTGATCAGCCTGTTTCTCGATGACTGGAGGTATCTCGAGCTCGCTCGCCGCGCTCGCGGTGTTGCCGATCGTGGACGCCTACGTCGATTCGGCGGCCAGGCATTCGCGCTGCTGGTGCTTTCCATTCGTCGCGGTAGCAAACTGGCCACCGCCATGGAGGCGAGGGGATTCGGCGCCCCGACCCCGCGCAGCTGGGCGCGCGAGTCGCGCTTCGGCGGGCGCGAATGGGGATTGGTCGCGCTCGGACTGGTCGTCGCGACCGTTGCGTTGGCGATCACCATCCTCACCGGACACTGGAACTTCATTGTCGGCCAGTGAGCTTCTCGAGCGCATCGCCACATCCTCGCGTCCCGTCGTACTCATCGATGGCGGGTCGGGTTCCGGCAAGACGACCCTCGCGCAGCGACTCGCACGAACCCTGGGCGCCCACCTGGTGCGGCTCGATGACTTCTATCCCGGCTGGGACGGACTCGAGGCGGGAAGCACCCACGTGCACGAGTTCGTGCTGTCGAGCGAACCGCGCTGGAGACGCTGGGACTGGGCGAAGAACGCGCCAGCCGAGTGGCACGCTCTCGATCCAACCCGCCCGCTGGTGGTCGAGGGTTCCGGCAGCCTCAGCCGGGCCAATCGAGCGCTCGCGACCTTCGGGATCTGGGTGGAACTCGACGCCGTCACCCGCAAGATCCGCGCCCTCGAGCGCGACGGCGATTCGTACGCGCCACAGTGGGATCGCTGGGCTGCCCAGGAGGTCCTATTCGCGGAGCGGGAGCATCCACGCCTCATCGCCGACATCGTCATCGACGGTGACGCGCTGCCGGACTTCCGCTGAACTCAACCCCAGCCGAGGTCGTGCAGCTCCTCGTCGTCGATGCCGTAGTAGTGCGCGATCTCGTGCACGAGCGTCACGTGGATCTGGTCTTTGAGCTCGTCCAGGTCGGCTGAGATCGAGAGCAACGGCTCGCGATAGAGCACGATCCGATCGGGCAGTTCTCCGAAGCCGTAGTTGCCCCGTCGCGTGAGGTCGACCCCGTCGTAGAGTCCGAGCAGATCGAGCGAACCGTCCTCCGGGCGGTCCTCGGTCACGAAGATCAGGTTTTCCAGCCCCTCGACCATGTCGTCCGGCAGAAGGTCGAGTTCGGCCACAACCAGCTTCTCGAAAGCCGCCGCGTCGAGGTCCTCCATCAGCCCATCACCTCAGTCCATGACTTCGACGAGGGAACCCTGAACGAAACCCAGCCAGTCGTAGAGGTCGCGCAGCGCAGGATCGTCGGCCCCGGCATCCTCGTCCCGCTCGATTCCGAGCCGTGCGGCAATGGTCAAGCGGATGTCCGTCAGCGCTCGCAGCCAGGCTTGCGCCGTCTGCGCATCGATCGTCACCCTGGTCGCGGATGTCGCGACCGCGGCATCGGCCAGCGACGACGCCAGCATCCCCGCGTTCGCGACCTTCCTCGCCGCCAGACCGTCGGCGGTGAACCGCCGGAACTCGTGCGAAGCTTCGGCATCGTCGGGGTAGGCGTCCGGCAGGAGTCTCAGCACGGCGGGGTCGAGCTCGTTGTCAGTGCGCGCACCGACGAGTTCCGCCACCTGCTCGGCGAGGCCCGCGAGCATGCTCGCCTCCACGGGCTCGAACTCGGCACGGAACGAGGCGCCCCTTTTGCGGAACGCCTTCATTCGTCCGCCCTGGCGAGCGTCGCCCAGAGGCCGAAATCGTGCATCGCCTCGACGTGTCGTTCCATCTCTTCGCGGCTTCCAGTCGCGACCACCGCACGTCCGTCGGTGTGCACCTGCAGCATCCGTCGCTCCGCCTCCACCTTCGAGAAACCGAAGTAGCTGCGGAAAACCCAGGCGACGTAGGTCATCAGGTTGACCGGGTCGTTCCAGACGATGGTGATCCAGGGGGAGTCGAGCACGGTCGACTCGACGAGATCCGGTCGTTCGAGAACTTCTGGCATGAATCCAGCCTCACCCACGGGAAAGGCCCCGCGCAATGCGGGGCCTCTCACTCGATTGGGGTGACCGACGGGGCTCGAACCCGCGACATCCGGCTCCACAAGCCAGCGCTCTACCAACTGAGCTACGACCACCATGCGTGCCGTCCACGATAGTTCGCGACCGACACAACTCGCCAATCTTATTACAGGTGCGGCAGGCCTGTTACAAGTTCGGAAGAAACTTCTCGACAACCGAGGCCGAGATCGTCTGCACCTCTTCAGTGGTCGGTCCGGGATCGGCCACGAAGGCGGCTTTGCGATAGTAGTCGAGCTCGCGGATGGATTCGAGGATGTCCGCGAGGGCGCGGTGCCCACCGTCTTTGACCGGGGCGTTGAAATACACGCGCGGAAGCCAGCGGCGCGACAGCTCCTTGATGGAGGAGACATCCACGTTTCGGTAGTGGAGGTGCTTGTCGACGCGGGGCATGTACTTCGCGAGGAAGGTGCGGTCGGTGCCGATCGTGTTGCCGGCGAGCGGGGCGTGCTGTTCGGCCGGGACGAACTGCAGGATGTACTCGTGCACCGCGAACTCGGCGTCGGCGAGACTCACACCGTCGGGAATGAGCTCGAGCAGGCCGGAATTGGTGTGCATCTCTGTGACGAACTCGTTCATGTTGTCCAGGGCGGCCCGGTCGGGCTTGATCACGATGTCGAAACCGGGGTGGACGAGGTTCAGATCGAAGTCGGTGATGACGACCGCGACCTCGACGAGCTCATCGATCGCGACATCCAATCCCGTCATTTCGCAGTCGATCCAGACGAGGCGGTCGGCGCTAGAAGGCATTCACGAATTCTACCGTCGCGTAGCGACAGGCACCGGCGATCGCATCGGTCAGCGGCTCGTGGTAGTAATGCACCATGACTGACGCACAACCGACACTTGCCCATGGCGACGAATACATCGTGATCTACGAGGGCGGACCCAATGACGGGCAGACCGATCGTCGCATCAGCACCGATGGAAGTTTCGACTCCGAGATCACCGTGCTCACCGCCGTCGACGGCAAAGAGACCCTCATCGACTACAACCTGAAGGGCTTCACGGAGGTCGGGGGCGTCTATCACGTCGTCTACAGCTTTGACGCGAAAGACAGCGAGCCCGTCGAAGCTCCCGAAGACCGGGGCGGCCGGCAGTAGGGAATCATCCCCGGCCGTTGGTCGTTGACCTGAGCGTGCAGCTAGTATTCTTCGCCTCCTCGTTCTGCGAGCCGTGCATCCAGACCCGCGCGGTGCTCGACCAGGCGTCGAAGCTGGTGCCAGCGCTCAAGATAGCGGAGCTCGATGTGGCACGCGAGACCGCCGAAGCGGAGCGGGCGGGCATCCGTTCGACGCCAACGGTCGTGATTCTCGACGAAGCGGGGTCAGAGGTCTTTCGCGCCGAGGGCGTGCCGAGCCTCAACCAGGTATTGGTCGCCCTCGCGAAGGCCGTCTGACACCAACTCAGGCGTGGTCGCCATCCAGGTGCACGGTGCCGGGGAGATAGCCGGATACATGGTTGCGGAGAACGTCTTCCGCACGATCCGGGTCGCCGGCTTCCAGGGCTTCGAGCACGACGCGGTGTGACTCGGCGGCGTCCTCGAGCGGGATGGGATTCGATGCCATGGCCATGATCGTCATGACCTCGATGCCGAGCGCATTCCACGCCCGCAGGAGCGACTCGTTATGCGCGGCGCGGATGATCGCGCGGTGAAACAGGGTGCTCGCGCTCGCGTAGGCGAGCCGGTCATCCGTCGTGGCGATGTCCTGCATGGCGAGAAAGGCGTCACGGACGTCCCCGGCGTTGCCGATGAGGCGAGGCGCGGCGAGGCGGCCCGCGACCCCCTCCAGTGCGGCGCGCACGGGAACGGCATCGACGAGATCCTGTTCGGCGAGGTCGCGCACCCTCGTTCCGACGTGGATGCGGGACTCGATGAGACCGAGCGCCGACAGTTCGCGGAAGGCTTCTCGAACGGGGGTCTGGCTGGTACCGAGCTGCTCGGCGATCTCGAGTTCGCGGAGGGGAGTGCCCGGCGCCATTCGTCCCTGAGCGATCTCGAGCACGATGAAGTCGCGGACCTGATCGGCGAGCGTGACACGGGGGAGACGGGTGGACACGATCGCAACACTACCGCGATGCCTGCAAATTCGTTGCTATTTACATATTATCGATAATGCTTGACGCACACTGCAGAATCCCATACTCTTTCGGCAACAGGTGGAGCCGAACCCCGGTCGGCGCACGCCCCCTTCACAAAGAAGTGAGAACGCACAGTGGCAGTACTGCAGGTTCGCGGAGTCAGCAAGTCCTTCTTCGGCTATCCGGTCCTCAGCAACGTCGGCCTGGAGGTCAGCGCGGGGGAGGTGCATGGCCTCGTCGGAGAGAACGGCGCCGGCAAGTCGACCCTCATGAAGATCCTCGCCGGTGTGTACTCACGCGATTCAGGCGAGGTGCTGCTCGACGGGAAGCCGGTCGAGTTCTGGCACCCCGTGCAGGCCTATGCAGCGGGCATCTCGACGGTGTTCCAGGAATTCAACCTCCTCGCCGAGCGGACGGTCGCAGAGAACGTGTACCTCGGCCGCGAGCTGCGGGTGCGGGGGCTCGTGTCGCCGAAGCGGATGAACCGCAGTACGCGCGAGCTGCTCGAATCTCTCGGCGTGACGTCGATCGCCCCAACGGCACTGGTGCGTGACCTCTCCGTCGCACAGCAGCAGATCGTCGAGATAGCGAAGGCCCTCAGTTACGACGCGCGGGTCATCTCCATGGACGAGCCGACCGCGGCGCTGGCCGACCATGAGGTCGAGCTGCTCTATGGCATCATCCGCAGGCTCACGCAGCGCGGAGTGGCCATCCTCTACGTGTCTCATCGGCTGCGCGAGATCTTCGACCTCTGCGACCGCATCACGGTGCTCAAAGACGGTGAGCTCGTGACGACGGTCGCGGCATCCGAACTCGATGAGGACGAACTGGTGCGTCTCATGGTCGGGCGTCCGCTTTCCAGTTTCTTCCCAGAACGACTCGACGGCACGGTGGTCGGTGACCTGGCGCTCGAACTGGCCGGCGTCGGCAATACCGCCGTCGACGAGGTCACCATGCAGCTGCGTCGCGGCGAGATCGTCGGGGTGGCGGGCCTCCAGGGTGCGGGCCGCACGGAGTTGCTCGAAGGGATCTCGGGTGCCGTGCCGTTCACGCGCGGCACGATGCGAATGGACGGCGCGACGGTCTCGATCACGAGACCGCGGCAGGCGATCCGCCGGCACATCGCGCACATCACGGAGGACCGCAAAGCGACCGGCCTCGCACTCAACCAGAGCGTGCTGGACAACGCGCTCATGATCGTGCGCGCGACCCGGCCGCGGCAGGTCTCCTCCGTGCGCCGTCGTGCGAGCGCCCTCTTCGCCGACCTCGAGCTCTCCGCACGCGGACCGGACCAGGAGGTCCGGTTCCTCTCGGGAGGAAATCAGCAGAAGGTCGTGCTGGCCAAGTGGCTCCTCACGGACCCGAGGGTGATTCTGCTCGACGAGCCGACGAGGGGCATCGACGTCGGTGCGAAACATGCGCTCTACACGATCATCCGCGAGCTCGCCGCCGCTGGCCTCGCCATCCTCATGGTTTCGAGTGAGCTTCCTGAGCTCATCGGGATGAGCGATCGAATTCTCGTGATGCACGACGGCCGGCTCGTCGACGAACTGCCCGCCGGAAGCAGCGAGGAGCGAATCCTCCGGTCGGCGTCCGGAATCAAAGAAAGCGAGGACGTCGCATGAGCTCCGTCAGCCCGTCGCTCCGCGCGAGACTCTCCTCGACCACCGGGATGGTCTACCTCGTTCTCGTCGTCGTCGTGATCCTCAGCGTGGTGATCGCGGCCACGCTCGGCCGCAGCTTCTTCAGCCAGGGCAACCTGAGCGTGCTGCTCACGAGCACGACCGTGCTCGGCCTCGTGACGATCGGCCAGACCCTCGTCATCCTTCTCGGCAGCCTCGACCTTTCCGTTCCGTTCACCGTCAGCATCTCCAGCGTCCTCGCAGCCGGAGTCATGGACGGCCGTCCGGAGAATCTCGTTCCGGGGATCATCACGGCGCTCGCAGCGACGACGATCATCGGTCTTGTCAGCGGACTGCTGGTCGGGCTCGCGGGGATCAACGGATTCATTGCCACGCTGGGGGTGGGGCTCATCGTCTCCGGCTACCTGTTCACGAACTACCAGGGCAGCACGGGCAAAGCGAGTCCTCAGCTCGCGAGTCTCGGCGACCTCACAATCGGGTTCGTGCCCGTTATGACCATCATCATGGCCCTGTTCCTGTTCGCCGTCGTGTTCTTTCTGACCAAGACGCGCACCGGAATGCATATCTACGCAGTCGGCGGCGATTCAGCCGTGGCGAGGATGTCTGGCGTGCACAACGCCGTGCCGATCGTCGTCGCGCACTCCCTCTCCGGCCTGTTCGCCGGGCTGGCCGGTCTCGTCATCGTGGCCCGCCTCGGAGTCGGCAGCCCTGGCGTCGGCACCCAGGGCGGCTACGACCTGCTGTCCATCGCGGCCGTCGTGCTGGGCGGCGCGGTGCTCGCCGGCGGCCGAGGCTCCCTGTGGGGCTCGCTCGGCGGCATCCTGATCTTCGCCTGCATCGACAGCGTCATGGGAATCATGCAGCTCAACCCCTATCTCAAGGATGTCGTGCGCGGCCTCGTGATCATCGTCGCGGTGGCGATCTACGCGAGACGGTCCCTGCCCGTGAGGGTCTCCCGGTTTCCGGTTTCGACCGTCGGGTCCGCCGCCTCGATGAAAGAGGGGGACCCGCGATGACCGCCGCCGCGTCCCGATATGAGGTCGGCCGCCTCCCCGTCGCGCGACGGATCGTTCTGGCGCTGGCAACGCCGGGCGGAGCCATCCACCTCGTTCTCGCCGTGCTGCTCGTGCTGCTCTTCCTCTACAACCCCTCGCTCGGCGAATCGGGACAGTTCACGCGATTCATCGGCCGCAGTGCGCCGATCGCCATCGTCGCGCTCGGACAGTATTTCGTCATCGTGTCGGGGGAACTCGATCTGTCGATGGGTGCGGTCATCTCCGCACAGGTGGTGTTGGCGGGCAACCTCATCGGGCAGCACGCCGACCGGGTGCTGCCCGTGATGGCGCTCATGCTCGTCGTCGGGCTGGTGATCGGAGTGCTCAACGGCATCCTCACCACTCTCCTCAGGGTGCCGAGCTTCATCGCGACGCTCGGCACGACGCTCATCGTTTCCGGAATCACCTTCTACTCGACAGGCGGTGCCCCCAGCGGCAATCCGGTCGATTCGTTCCGCGCGATCGGCCGCGCAGGCATCGACGGCATGCCGCTGCTCGGCTTCGTTCCGTACTCGGTGATCATCCTGGTGGTGCTTGTCGGGTTGGCGATGTGGCTGATGCGCCGACCCTTCGGACGACTGCTGCTGTCGGTCGGCGACAACCAGGCCGCGACCGCGCTCACCGGAGCCTCGGTCTGGTGGCTGCGAACTCGAGCATTCATGCTGTCGTCGATCGCCTCGACGATCGCGGCCGTCATTCTCGTCGGCTATGCGGGTGTCAGTCCGGTCGTCGGGCAGGGATACGAGTTCATCGCCATCACCGCGGTCGTTCTCGGAGGCGTCGTGCTCGGCGGCGGTCGCGGGTGGGTGCTCTCGGCGATCGCCGCCGCCTTCGCCCTCGAGGTGCTCTTCAGCCTGCTCGACTTCGTCGGCGTGCAGTCGACCTGGCGGCCCGCCGTGCAGGGCGTGATCATCGTCGTCGCGCTGGGCGCCCCACTGCTGCGCTGGAACCGCGGTCGACGGAACTCTGAGCCGGCAGCGCCGCCGCGCCCATCGCCGGGTGAGACCGCCGAGGACTGATCAACGAATTTTCGATCACCCGATCGAATCTAAGAAAGGGAAGAAAGTGCAACAACCTCGCACAAGAACAATGATGTTTGGGGTTATCGGGGCTCTCGCGCTGATACTCACCGGCTGCGCTCCCGGTTCGAACACATCGTCCAACAACAACAGCAGCGCGCACACGACGAAGCCGAACGCGTCCTTCAGCCAGGCGCAGTTCGACCTCGAGAACTCGCAGCGCACCGCGACCTTCGTTGGCGATCCTTCGACGCCTTACCTGCAGTACCTCACGGGCGCCATGGTCAACCCCGCCGGCTTCGCCCGCACCACGCCGGGAAAGGTCTGCTTCTCCAATGCCGCGCTGAGCAACACCTGGCGCCAGACCGGCTGGATCACCATGAACCAGCAGCTCGCCGTGCTCAAGAGCCAGGGCGTCATCTCCCAGCTGGAAGCGCGTAACGCCCAGGACAGTGACAACACCCAGGTCGCCGATATCGACTACTTCATCAAAGAGAACAACTGCGACGCGTACATCATCGCGCCCAACTCGCCCCAGGCGACAGCGCCCGCCGTGCAGCGCGCGTGCGCCACGGGCAAACCCGTCATCATCTTCGACCGTGGGGCCGGAACCGACTGCCAGACGAGCTTCGTGCACTCGGTGGGTGGCATGGCCTGGGGAATCGACTCGGCGAGCTTCATCGCCAGCAACGTCAAGAAGGGTGGCAAGGTCATCGCCCTGCGGACCGCGCCGGGAGTCGACGTGTTCGAGCAGCGCTGGGCCGCGGCTCAGCACATCTTCGACCAGGCCGGACTCACGGTGACCGACTACCTGACCGGTGCGGACCCCGCGAAGATCAAGAGCACCATTACCGACGAGATCGCCAAGGGCGACATCGCCGCAGTCTGGGTCGACCTCGGCGACCAGGCCGTGCCGGCCATCGAAGCGTTCCAGGATGCCGGCAAGACGATTCCGATCGTCACCGGAGAAGACAACCTGGCCTACCTGCGCGCCTGGAAAGACAAGGGCTTCAAGGGCTTCGCCCCGGTCTACTCGGCGTACCAGTGGCGCACCGCTCTCATCGCGGTCGCCGATCTCTTCCAGGGCAAGGAAATCCCGAAGAACTGGGTGCTCCCACAGGTGCCGGTCAAGGCCGCGGAACTCGCGTCGGTGATCACGAAGAACACCGGCATGCCGGACGGGCAGTATGCGCGCTTCGGCGGCGAGGACCTGCCGGGCTTCCCGAAGGTGTGGCAGGACAGGGTCATTCCGTAACCGGTTGGGGCCGGTTCGCCGGCCCCGACCGCTCGTCCAGACGAACGTCCCACCGACAGAAGGAACGCAACGACCATGACCTCGGACGACGGCCTGTTCACGGCCGCTGAACTCGCGGAGCTGCTCGCCCTCGCCAGGGCGCTGTATCCCCATGACGCGTTGGCCGACGGGCCCTACGAGCGAACGATCGCGAAGATCGACTCGCGGGCGTCCACGGAGCCCGCCCTGTGGCATGTGCTTCACGACGGTCTGGCGGAGATCCGCGCTGCGCGGGGCGAGCTCCATTCGTCCCTCGAAGCTCGGGTGGGCACGCCCTTCTTCGAGTCGTTGCGCGCGCTCGTCGCCTGGTATCTCTACGACGACCACGAGGTGTGGGACCTGATCGGGTATCCCGGAGCCTCTTTCGAGGCCGGAGGCTACCTGCACAGCGGCTTCGACGACCTGGACTGGCTCCCAGAGCCGCGGGTGCAGGAGAGCACCGAACCGTTCGACGACATCGTGACGCGGCAGGAGAGCAATTCATGATCCGCTACGAACTGGATGACGCGGCCGTCGCGGTCGTCATCGGGTCGGGCCCCGGCGGCTCGACACTGGCCCTTCAGCTCGTTCGCGAAGGCTTCGCGGTCGTGATGCTGGAGGCGGGACCCTGGATTCCGAACGAGGATTTCGTCAACGACGAGCGGATCGCGTTCGATCAGCTCACCTGGAAGGACCCGCGCCGCGCCACCGGAACCTGGCAGCTCGCGAAGGACTTTCCCGGTAGCCCGGCGTGGATGGGCAAGGTGGTCGGCGGTACGGCCACCTTCTGGACGGGACTCACGCCGCGATTCAAGTCGCACGAATTCGAGGCGCATCACGCGTACGGCGACGTGCCAAACAGTTCTCTCGCGGACTGGCCGGTGACTCTCGAGGAACTCGAATCGTATTACGAGCGGGCGGAACGGGCGATGGGGACCTCGCACCGGCATGGCCGACCGCCGATGCCCGCGAACAACAACTACAAGGTGCTTGCCAACGGTGCCCACCGCATCGGATACGAGCATTTCGCGACCGGCCCCTATGCGACGAACGTCGAGGAGTACGACGGTCGGCCAGGGACCCTCCAGGATGGCTTCTGCCAGCAGGGCGACAAGAGCACCGCCAAGTGGTCGCCGCTCGTGAGCGAGATTCCCAAGGCCATCGCGAGCGGCCTCATGGAACTGCGGACGAATGCGCAGGCCGTGCAGATCACTCTGGGATCCGACGGGCGCGCCGATGGCGTCGTCTATGCGGACGAGAGCGGCGCCCTGCACCGGCAGCGGGCTGCGATCGTCGCGGTCGCGGGGAATGCGATCGAGACCCCGCGCCTCCTGCTGCTATCGGCTACCGCCGGGCACGCGGATGGCCTGGCCAACTCGTCGGGGCAGGTCGGCCGCAACTACATGCGTCACGTCACCGGAGTCGTCTATGGCGAATTCGAGAACGAGGTGCACATGTATCGCGGCGAGCCGATGGCCGGGATCGTCAACGACGAATCGCGTCACGATCCCAGCCGCGGATTCTCCGGCGGCTATTACCTCGAGATGATCGCTCAGGGTCTGCCGTCGTTCACGACGTTCATGACGCCGGGCGGATGGGGTCCGGAATTCACGTCGAAGGTCGAGGCGTATACCCGCACCGCCGGTCTCTGGATCTGCGGTGAGGACATGCCTCGCGAGACCAATCGGGTGACCCTGGACGATAACCTGCTCGATCGATTCGGCCTTCCGTCACCCTCGGTGCACTACGACGATCACCCCAACGATGTCGCGATGCTGGACCATGCCTACCGGCAGGGGGAGAAGCTGTTCCGTGCCGTGGGCGCGACCCGCGTCACGAAGGCTCCCGCGATGCCGTCCGGCCACAACCTGGGCACGGCGAGGATGAGCGACGATGCGGCCGACGGCGTCGTGAACAGCTATGGGCAGACCCATGACGTGCCCAACCTCTTCATCTCCGACGGCTCCGTCTTCACGACGGGCGCGGCGGCGAATCCGACCCTCACCATCATGGCCATCGTGCTTCGGCAGGCGGACTACATCGTGCGCCAGGCGCGAACCGGCGCGCTGTGACCAGAGCCGCCCACATCCAGGATCAAGAAGGAGCAAACACCATGGCAATTGCCACCATCAACCCCACAACGGGCGAGGTTCTCAAGAGCTTCGACTCGCACACCGCCGAAGAGATCGAGGTTCGCATCGCTGCGGCGGATGCCGCGTACCGGCAGCTGGCCGGAACGACCTTCGCCGAGCGTGCCGGCTGGATGCGAAGCGCAGCGGAGATCCTCGAGCGGGAGGCCGACGACGTCGCGAGACTCATCACCACCGAGATGGGCAAGACCTTCGGAACCGCCAGGTACGAGGCCCTCAAATCCGCGACCGGTATGCGCCACTTCGCCGACAATGCGGAGCGCTACCTTACTCCGGAGGCCCCGGTTCCGGCGTCGGAGGTAAACGCCTCCGCGCTCAGCGTGCGATTCGACCCCATCGGTGTCGTGCTCGCGGTGATGCCCTGGAACTATCCGCTCTGGCAGGCCGTGCGATTTGCGGCTCCCGCACTCATGGCAGGCAACGCGGGACTGCTCAAGCACGCGTCCAACGTGCCGCAATCGGCCCTGTACCTTGGCGACCTGTTCGAGCGCGGCGGCTTTCCGCACGGCGCATTCCAGACGCTTCTCATCGAGGGGGCGGCGGTTGCCCCGCTGCTCGATGACCGTCGCATCAGGGCCGCGACCCTCACCGGGTCGGTTGCGGCGGGGGCATCCGTTGCCGAGGCGGCGGGGCGCAACGTCAAGAAGACGGTTCTCGAGCTTGGCGGTACGGACGTCTTCATCGTGCTTCCCTCCGCAGATGTCGCGAAGGCGGCAGAGCTCGCCGTCACCGCGCGGGTGCAGAATTCGGGGCAGTCGTGCATCGCGGCGAAGCGGTACTACGTGCATTCCGACGTGTACGACGCGTTCGTCGAGCGTTTCGTGGCCGGAATGGCCGCAACGGTCGCCGGCGATCCCATGGCCGAGGGCACGACCTTCGGACCGCTGGCGACCGAGCGCGGGCGTCGGGACGTGCAGGAGCTCGTCGACGACGCGCGATCGAAGGGCGCGACGGTGTTGACCGGCGGGGATGTGCCAGACGGTGCGGGATGGTTCTATCCGGCGACCGTGCTCGCGGATGTGACCCCCGAGATGCGCATCTACCGCGAAGAGTGCTTCGGGCCGGTCGCCTGCGTCTTCCGGGTGGAAAGCGTCGACGAGGCGATCGAACGCTCCAATGATTCCGACTTCGGACTCAGTTCGAGCGTCTGGACCAACGACGAAGTAGAGATCGCGCGTCTCGGCCGAGAAATCGATGCAGGAGGAGTATTCGTGAACGGACTGACAGCGTCGTTCCCCGCGGTACCCTTCGGCGGTGTGAAGGACTCCGGTTACGGGCGGGAACTCTCGGCATTCGGCATCCGCGAGTTCACGAACGTGAAGACGGTCTGGCGCGCATAGCATTGCGGATGCCTCGCCGCCGAGAGCCCCTACGGTATCGTTGAAGCGCTTCCGCCTCTGTAGCTCAGTGGATAGAGCAGCGGCCTTCTAATCCGCTTGTCGTAGGTTCGATTCCTACCAGGGGCACTTCGGCGATGTGCCCGGGGTCGATGCCCGCCTTAACGACCAGCTCGACGTACATGGCGTGAGCGGGCGAGATCGTAGGCGCGTCGGAGAAGCCCTCGAATTGTCGCTTCAGTCGCGGTGCCCGGGTTGACCACCGCCACCCACCCGAGGGCGCCGTAAACGGGATGAGGCATCACGGTGTCGCCGACACCGGCGTCGAAATCGTCCGGCAGGTTTCGTGGTCCGTGACCGGTCTGTTCGATGAAGGTGGCCTTGCCTGCCGCGATGTTCACTCGGAATGTTCCCGGGCGATCGAGGCGCGAGCGTTCGTCGCCCGGATAGTTCTTGGTGACGATGGTCGCGAAGGGTTGCGTCTTCTCGGGCATCGTGCCGTCGGGGGCGTAGTAGAAGAACGTGTCGCCCCAGGCGATATCCGGAGAGCCATCGCCAGGCACGGCCGTGAACGCAAGAGTGCCGTCGAAGCTTCTCACGAGGTCGACGATGTCATCGATGGTCATGCTCTAGCGTTCCATTCGAGTTATTGCGCGGGCGCGCACGGCCGTGCGTTCCGAGATTTCCACGCTGCGATGTTGGCGACAATCGCAACGTAGTCCCCTGCCTCACACCCAAACCTTCGAATTCGCTCAGGAAATGGGCTCCACCCGGGGCGTTTGTCCCAGCGGAGTCACATGGCGGATTCCTAGCCTTCGGGTAATGTCGTCGCGTACCGCAGCCCAAGACCTCGGCACCAATGCAGACCTCTCCCGCGGGAGGCCTCTATCTGGTGCGGCGCGCAGACCCGGTTTCGACGTGCTGAGGGGCCTGGCGATCGGCCTGGTGCTTCTGCGGCACACCTGGGATCAGGTGTTCTCGGGCGGCGGGATCGTCGGGGTTGTTCTCTTCTTCACCCTGAGCGGCTATCTCATCACCGGGGTGATCGATCGCGACATCCGCCAGAACGGCCGGCTCTCGTTCGCCCGCTTCTATGCTCACAGAGCCTTTCGACTCCTTCCCGCCCTCGTGCTCATGCTCGTGGTGTTCGCGGTCGTCGAGTCGGTCTTCAACGTGCTCGGTGACCGGCCGATCATCGCACAGACGATCGGGGCCGCCCTGTTCTACATCCGCGATTTTCCGTTGCCGTTCTCGACGTCGCCCGCCATCAATACCCTCTGGACCCTCGCGGTCGAAGAGCAGTTCTACCTCGTGTGGCCGATACTGCTGGTGGTCGCTCTCCGCTGGAAATCGGTGAACAAACTCCTCGTGGGGGCGTTCGTGCTTCTCACGGTGCTCTGTTTCGTCTCGGCGATCATCTTCGCTAAAGACCCGGCGACGGTTTACATCCTCCCGACCACATGGGCGAGTGCCATCGTGCTCGGCGCGGTGGCGTACGTGCACAGGGAGGCGATCTCCGACTTCATTACCAAGACCGCGCTGAGGCGCTGGGTGGGTTCGGGGATCGCTATTGTCGGGTTCCTCGGTCTCTCACTCCTGCCGGGCGCGAAAAACACGCTCTGGGTTTACCTCGTGGGCGGTCCGCTCGTGGCGGTTCTCACGATCGTGCTGATCGCCGTCGTCGGACGGTGGGAGGTGTTGCCTACCTACATTCTCGAACCCCTGCGTCGCCTCGGGATCGTCTCCTACGCGGTCTACATCTGGAACGCCCTGATCCTCGACTGGTTCCGTTCGACCACGTTCCTGCCGCGCTGGACGGAGATCGTGGCGACCATTCTCGTCGCGATCATCAGCTGGTACACGGTCGAGGCACTCGGCCGCCGCGGTCGGGCTCGATTCGACGCGCGCTCCCGATCGCCTCGCCGAGCGCAGGTCGCAGAGTCGGCGGAGTAACTCCGCGCTTCAGTCGACCCGAAATGGTCTAGTCGCGGGGCTCGTGCTCGTCGTGAATCGGTTCGTGGCCCTTGCCGGCCGCGATGGCGGATGCGGGCGAGAAGATGGAATCGTCGACCAGGCCATCCGACCTGTTGTTGTCGGGGCTCTCGGTGTTTGCGGGCTCCGCCGGCTCCACAAGCTTGGGAAGCTCGTCGCTCGAGCTCTCCTCGACGGCCCGCGGCACGAAGGCCGAAGTGGATGCCGCCACCGGCGCAGCCTCGATGGCCGTGGTTTCCGCGGCATCCGGTGTAGCCGTGGTCGATGGGACGGGCGCGGCGGCCCTGGCGAATCGCGACTGCGTGACCGTTTCAACCGGACCGGTTTCGGTGACCTGCTGTGCGGCCCAGGCCTGCTGCTGGTGCACGAGCTCCTGTTCGCTCACCGACGAATCGTAGGCCCAAGAATCGAGGTCGTTCTTGAAGAGTCTCTTCGCCCGGGTGGGGCGAGCCTGCCACTCGATCAGGCGATCTCGGAAGACGAGGAGCGTCTGCTCTGCTTGGAAGCTGAAGGAGACCGCGTTCTTCTTCATGTCGGCGATCTCGTGCCGCGCCCAGTCGGCCGCGAGCGCGGTACCGGGAACCGGCAGGAGGCGCAGGCGGATGTCGGCGTCGCCGATCAGGTGGTCGATGTGCTGTTGCTCTGGGGCCGGCAGTGTGTTCCACACGGCGGCCTTGCGGCCCGCGCTGATAAGCGCGGTCACGGCGGAGGCCTTGACCTCACGGTCGCTCAGCGCGATGACCCGCCTGGCAGATCCACGACCGATCGCGGCCGCGACGAGTCCCGCGGCGACAATTGCGATGAACGGGAAGACAGCGCCCGAAAGGACACGCCATCCGCTATCGGAGCTCAGCCACGCGACGAAATTGTTCCACCATTCCATGCACGAACTTTAACCCCGTCGACGCGGGCTCACGGCGAGCCGACATGGCGAGTCTCGAACACGGTCCCGCGCCCCCTCAGCTGGGGCGAAAGCACTCGATCGCGTCGTCGATGCTCCAGAACTCGCCCATGACGATGAACCGGCGCTGACGCGCGACGAGTCTCTTGGCGCGGTAGCGAAGACCCTCACGCACCCTGAACCGTTCGAAATAGCCCAGGACGTCGCCGTCGGGGCGCGTGACGCGCCACAGTTCGTCGTGCAACTGCACGAGGTTGATTCCGGGGCGGATGAGGGGAAGATCCCCTATGAAAGCGAGCGTTGTCATGCGGTTTCCTCGGGCTGTCTCTTCGGGACTGCAGCCGGCCCAGCTGTCGATGTAACGCCAGATTAGGGTCGGCCACCGACATTCGGCGCTCGGAACTCAGAGCAGGCCAGTACCGTCCACGGCGTAGCGCTCGATGGCCGCGACCTCATCGCTGCCGAGAGGCGGGCCGTTCAGTGCCGCGACGTTGTTCTCGAGTTGCGCGACGCTCGACGCCCCGATGAGGGCTGAGGTGACCTGCGGCTGGCGGAGCACCCACGTCAGGGCGAGTTGCGCCAGGCTCTGGCCGCGACCCTTCGCGATCTCGTTCAACGAATTGGCACGCTCCAGGTAGGTCGCGCTGATGTTGTCTGCGTTGATCCAGCGACCCTCGGCCGCACGCGAATCCGCGGGGATGCCCAGCAGATAGCGGTCGGTGAGGAGTCCCTGGGCCAGAGGGGAGAACACGATGCTGCCTATGCCGAGCTCCTCGATCACGGGCAGCAGACCTTCTGTTTCGATGTGGCGGTCGAACATGTTGTAGCGCGGCTGGTGGATGAGCAGGGGGATGTCGTGCGCGGCAAGGGCCTTGTGCGCCGCGATGGTCTGCTCGGTGTTGTAGTTCGAGATGCCGACATAGAGCGCCTTGCCCGACGTCACTGCGGTGGCGAGGGCGCCCATCGTCTCCTCGATCGGGGTTTCGGGGTCAGGGCGGTGGGAGTAGAAGATGTCGACGTAATCCAGACCCATGCGCGACAGGCTCTGGTCGAGCGACGAGAGCAGGTACTTGCGCGAACCGAACTCGCCGTACGGTCCGTCCCACATCTGGTAGCCCGCCTTGGTCGAGATCACGAGTTCGTCGCGGTAGGGACGGAAGTCATCCGCGAAAACCCGTCCGAAGTTCGTTTCGGCCGAACCCGCGGGCGGCCCGTAGTTGTTTGCCAGGTCGAGGTGCGTGACGCCCAGATCAAATGCTCGGCGCAGAATGGCCCGCTGGCTGTCGACCGTGCGATCGAACCCGAAATTGTTCCAGAGACCGAGCGAGATCGCCGGGAGCTTCAGTCCGCTTCGCCCGACCCTCTTGTACTCGATGGACTGGTAACGATCGGGGTCAGCGAGATAGGTCATACGTCAAGCCTAGAGCGGCCGGGAGCGTGGAATGGCATGGCCTGCTTGGCTGTTGTCGATAACGGCAGCTCTGCTACCTCCCCAGCAAGAAAGTAGGCTTTCAGCATGCAAACATTCGTTCTCGCAGGTGGCTGTTTCTGGTGTCTCGACGCGGTCTATCGCACGCTCCGCGGTGTGAGTGACGTGGTATCCGGCTACACGGGCGGTTCCACCAGCAATCCCAGCTACGACGCTGTATGCACCGGAATGACCGGCCACGCCGAGGCTGTCGCGGTCACGTTCGACCCCGAGGTCATTCCCGCCGACGTCATTCTCGACGTCTTCTTCTCCCTGCACGATCCGCGCCAGCTCAATCGGCAGGGCAACGACGTCGGCACCCAGTACCGCACGGCCATGTTCTACGCGGATGGCGCGCAGAAGACCCTGTTCGAATCGGCTCGCGAGCGGGCGTCCGAATACTGGGACGGCGGACTCGTGACGACCATCGAACCCCTCGGCGCGTGGTACGCGGCTGAGGACTATCACCAGGACTTCTTCGCCAAGAACCCTGGCCAGGGTTACTGCATGGCGGTCGCCGTGCCCAAGGTGAACAAGATCCGCAAGAGCTTCGCCGAGTACGTGCTGGCGTCGTAGCCGCGCTGGTCTGCCGCGTCTGTCGCGCGCCGACATCCGTCGATTCGTCCTTCGAATGCGTTCCCGACGACCAATTGCCGTATCTCGCCGAATTATCGGCTGGCCGACATCGGATCGTCTTAAACTGGGGCCGTCGACACGGTCGACAGCCAGAAAGGAAGCTCAACGATGAGCAATGACAACCAGCAGGCAACAATCGAGAAGACCTGGGTGGCGTATGGCCCGGCAGGTATCGTCGGTGCGATTCACCAGCTCGAGGGCGGTTTCACATTCCGCCTTCTGACCGACGAGGCTCCGCGGGCCGAGTACCCGACCCTCGAGGTGGCGAAGAGTGCGCTCCACGCGAGCCTGCTCCCCGGCGCGGAGTGGCCGGAGTTCCGCGAACACTAGTCCACCACCTCACCGCGATGGATGGCCGTCTCCACAGTTCGGGGGCGGCCATCCTGCGTGGATGATCGGACATCCACACTGTTCTTCATGACCGACATCATCACTCTCACCGGCCTCGTGGCCACACAGCCCAGGCACCTCGTCACCGGCGAAGGATTGCCCATCACCAGCTTCAGGCTGGCCTCCACCCAGCGCCGCTTCGATCGCACGCAGAACCGCTGGGTCGACGGCGAAACCAACTGGTACACGATCACGGCATTTCGGCAGCTTGCCATCAACCTCGTGGGTTCGATCCAGAAGGGAGAACGTGTCGTCGCGACCGGGCGGCTCCGCATCCGCGACTGGACCGCCGGCGAGAAGGCCGGCACCGCGATTGAGGTCGATGCGGATGCCATCGGGCACGACCTCAGCTGGGGCACGTCCACTTTCGTTCGCAGCATCTCGGCGGCCGTCGCCGATCCCGCGGTCGCGTCAGAAGCAGCTGCGGATGCAACTGCAGGTGCAGCCGCAGAAGGGTCCGGGGGCGAGGCCCAGCCGGGGGAGCAGGATGACACGTCGGAGGCTCTCGCCCCTTCGACCGCTGTCGACAGCATGGCCGTCCCGTTCTAGCCATGGCATCGACTAGCCGTGACACTGAGATCCCGGCCTTTTGCTCGCCGTAGACTCTTTGCGACCGACCACGCGCGCGGCCGACGGAAGGGTTCCCGATGGGCAGGTCTCGCCTCATAGCTGTCGCGATCGCCGCCCTCGTTGCCCTGACCGCGGTGACCGGCTGCTCGCAGTCGTCCACGCCACAGTCGACCACGTCGAGTACGTCGGCGATGCCGACTTCGACTTCGACTCCCGATCCGACCTACACGCCCGGCGGTTCGGCACAGAGCAACAAGGGCTACTTCGATCTCGTCAACAGGAGGCTCCTCGCCTCGAACGGCGCCCCGGACGGGCGCGCGCTCATCGACAACCTCGTCAGCGCGGGCTTCGACAAGGCAGCGATGCAGGTGACTCCAGACAAGACGTCCATCAATGGCGGCGTCGATTCGATCCTGTTCTCGGTGAAGATGGGCGACGGCTGCCTCCTGGGGCAGAATGGCAGTGGCGGCTACAGCAGTGCGGTCGAAGCCGTGCTCGCGAACGGCAGTTGCCTCGTGGGCAAGACCCGCACGATCAACTGGTAGGGCTTCAGCGTTCACGACGCCGGAATGCCCACCACCGCTTCCGTAGAATGGGGCAATGGCCGAATTCATTTACTCGATGGTCCGCGCTCGCAAAGCGGTCGGCGACAAGCTCATCCTCGACGATGTCACCATGTCGTTCCTGCCGGGAGCCAAGATCGGGGTCGTTGGTCCGAACGGTGCGGGCAAGTCGACGATTCTCAAGATCATGGCCGGGCTCGACACCCCGAGCAACGGCGAAGCCCGGCTCAGCCCGGGTTATACCGTCGGCATCCTCATGCAGGAGCCAGAGCTCGACGAGAGCAAGACGGTTCTCGAGAACGTGCAGGAGGGCGTTGGCGCGATCAAGGCCAAGGTCGACCGCTTCAACGAGGTGTCCCTCGCCATGGCCGACCCCGATGCCGACTTCGACGCGCTGATGGCCGAGATGGGCTCGCTCCAGGAGGACATCGACGCGGCCGATGCATGGGACCTCGATTCCCAGCTCGAGCAGGCGATGGATGCACTGCGCACGCCGCCCGGAGACTCGACGGTCGCCAATCTCTCCGGCGGAGAGAAGCGCCGTGTCGCGCTGACCAAGCTGCTGCTGCAGAAGCCGGACCTGCTGCTGCTCGACGAACCGACCAACCACCTCGACGCAGAGAGTGTGCTCTGGCTCGAGCAGCACCTCGCCCAGTATCACGGCGCCGTGCTCGCCGTCACTCACGATCGATACTTCCTCGACCACGTTGCGGAGTGGATCGCGGAGGTCGACCGCGGCCACCTCTATCCCTACGAGGGCAACTATTCGACCTACCTGGAGAAAAAGGGCGCGCGTCTCGAGGTGCAGGGCAAGAAGGACGCGAAACTCGCCAAGCGCCTCTCGTCCGAACTGGAGTGGGTGCGAAGCAATGCCAAAGGCCGTCAGGTCAAGTCCAAGGCGCGCCTCGCCCGGTACGAGGAGATGGCAACCGAAGCCGAGAAGACGAGGAAGCTCGACTTCGAGGAGCTGGTCATCCCGATCGGTCCGCGTCTGGGCGCCCAGGTCATCGACGCCAAGAAGCTCGAGAAGGGCTTCGACGGGCGAGTACTCATCGACGGCCTGAGCTTCACGCTGCCGCGCAACGGCATCGTCGGGGTCATCGGTCCGAACGGCGTCGGAAAGACCACGCTGTTCAAGACCATCGTCGGCCTCGAGCCGCTCGACGCGGGTGACCTCAAGGTGGGGGAGACGGTCGATATCTCCTACGTCGACCAGAGCCGCGGAGGCATCGACCCGAACAAGACCCTCTGGGAGGTCGTGTCGGACGGGCAGGACTACATCCAGGTCGGCAAGACCGAGATCCCGTCACGCGGCTACGTGAGCCAGTTCGGTTTCAAGGGCCCCGACCAGCAGAAGAAGGCCGGCGTGCTCTCGGGAGGCGAGCGCAACCGTCTCAACCTGGCGCTCACCCTCAAGCAGGGCGGGAATCTCCTCCTGCTCGACGAACCGACCAACGACCTGGACGTCGAGACGCTCGGAAGCCTCGAGAACGCGCTGCTCGAGTTTCCCGGGTGCGCCGTGGTGATCACCCACGATCGGTGGTTCCTCGACCGCATTGCGACCCACATCCTCGCCTTTGAGGGCACAGAGGAGAACCCCGGATACTGGCACTGGTTCGAGGGAAACTTCGAAGCCTACGAAGAGAACAAGATCGAACGTCTCGGCCCGGAGGCGGCCAAGCCGCACCGCTCGGCCTACCGCAAGCTCACGCGCGGCTAAGGTTCGATCCACGTTCAGGTGAACAGGACACCGGTATGACCCGTCTGCACATCCAGATTCCGCTGCGTTGGTCGGACTTCGACGCCTATGCGCACGTCAATAACGCCGAGATGCTGCGCATCCTCGAGGAGGCCCGCATCGAGGCCTTCTGGCGGCCGGATAGCGGTGACGGCACGGACACGGCGGTAATGGATGCGCGCCCGGGCGCCGACATGATCGCGCTGATCGCGCGGCAGGAGGTCGAATACCTCGCGCCGATTCCCTACATGAGGGCTCCCGTAGACATCGAGATGTGGATCGGTCGAATCGGGGGCGCCAGCCTCGAGATCGGCTACGAGGTCTACTCGCCCGAGGGCGTGACCCCGCGAATACTCTTCACCCGAGCCGCGACGACGCTCGTGATGGTCGCAGCGTCCACCGGAACACCGGCGCGCATACCGGACGCGCAGCGCGCCGCCTGGACCCCCTACGTCGAAGGGCCCGTCGTCTTCGCCAAGCGCGGTTAGGCGTCAGCCGGGCGCGGGTTCTGGAGTCGGGTAGGCGTCAGGGTCTATTTCGGGTTCTGCACGAACAGGCCGGTCCAGACGGCCCGAGCACCGGACTCGCCGATGACGACGACGGTCACGACCGAACCGACCGCAGAGACCGCGACGGCGGCGGCGAGGGCTATCGTGATGGCCCCGCGCAGCGTCCTGCTGCCGACGCGGCGACGGGCGTCGGCTTGGTGGAAGAACCGGAACCAGCTCCACTGTGCGAGCGCCACCACGAAGGTCGCGATCGCCCAGGGAAGCAGCGTGTAGCCGAGTACCCGGTGTGCGTCGATGAGCTGGGTGTGGCCGACCCGTGCCGCGAGCCACTCGCCGGCGTCGGTAGTGACCGGCACGGCGACGAGGGCGCCGAGCGCGATGATCGGGGTGACTATTCCGAGTCGTCGGCGAGCTGCGGGCCACGCGGCGGCGAGCACCGTGCACAGCGCGGCGAGCGGAACGACGATGACGACGAAATGAACGAGCAGGACGTGGAGCGGCAGCCCGTTGAATTCGTAGTCCATCAGGCCGTGATCACCGAATCACCGGAGATCGTCACCGCGATCTTCTCGAGTGGGGTGAGGGCCGGTCCGTGCAGCACGTTGCCGGTAGCCGCGTCGAACTTCGAGCCGTGGCACGGGCAGTCGAATTCTTTTGCTGCGGCATTCACGACACAGCCCTGATGGGTGCAGATCGCGCTGAAACAGACGACCGTGCCGGCTGTCGGCTGGGCCAGCAGCACGGGAGCGTTGCCGATTTTCGCGGCGACGCTACCCCCGACCGGAATGTCCGCGAGCTTGGTGATCTCGGTGCCAGACGCGGACTTCGGCGTGCTCGACCCTCCGGCGCCGCCGCCACCGGCCGCGCCGCCCGAAACGGAGCTCGTTGCCCCTGATGGAGTGCATGCCGCGAGCACGAGCGCTCCCGCGCCGACGACAGTGACGCTTCCAGCGGTGATGAGTGCGCGACGGGTGAGCGTTGGTTGGGCGTTCATGGGCGTTTCCTCCAGGGTGAGTTGAGACATCGACTTCGAAAGCCTGTCACTCCTATCTAACGAGGCGCCGCAGCATCCGGTTCAAATGGCGGAGGAATGAACCGAAGGGCCTCGGGCTACGTTGTAACCAGTGGAGGTGCGATATGCCGGACGAGCAGGCGGAGTTGCTGCGCGCACTGCACGATGAGCACGCGCCGGCGCTGTGGCGCTACGTCGTGTGGCTCACCGGCGATCGACACTTCGCGGAGGACGTCGTGCAGGAGACCCTGGTGCGTGCCTGGCGCCGCCCGCAGGTACTCGACCAGTCGGAAACCTCGGCGCGCTCCTGGCTCTTCACCGTCGCCCGCAACCTCGTGATCGATGACCGGCGCAGCGCACACGCCCGCCATGAGATCGCCTCCGAGCAGCTGCCGGAGCGGCCCGTCGACGACGGAACGGATGCCCTCCTCGACACCTGGCTCGTCTCCGACGCGCTCACCGCACTCTCCAACGATCACCGGCTCGTCGTCGTGCACGCCTACTACCGCGGCCAGTCGACGGCCGAGATCGCGCGGGAACTCGGCATCCCGGAAGGCACGGTCAAATCCCGGCTGCACTACGCCCTGCGCGCGCTACGGCTTTCCCTACAGGAGCGAGGGGTGACCCAATGACTGCGGATGCCTACTCGGAGTGGGATGCGGCCTACGTGCTCGGCTCCCTGTCTCCGACCGAACGGCGCGAGTTCGAGCGGCACCTGATCGCCTGCGATTCCTGTTCCGCGGCGGTGGCTGAACTCGCCGCGCTTCCCGGTCTTCTCGCGAAGGTGCCCGCCGACGAAGCGAGCGAGCTTCTTCGGCCCGTAGGTGAGCTGCCCGTCCCGGCGACGCTGCTGCCCCGGCTGATTCGTTCCGTCGCGCGTCGTCGTCGCCGCACCCGCGGATTCGTTGCCAGCGCCGTCGTGGCGGCCGCGGCCGCCGCCGCAGCGATCGTGCTCGCCATTCCGCTGGTATTCCCCGGAGGGGCTCCGTCCACCTCGCCGACGGGCGCAGGAGTGCCGCTGACCCAGGTCGTGCCGGGCCGGCTCAGTGCGAACATCCGCCTCATCGCCGAGGGCTGGGGTACGCGCGTGGAGATGAGCTGCCGCTACGCCACAGCCGGCCCGAGCACTCCGCCCTACCGTGTCTCCGGCGCCCGGGAAAGCTACGCGATGTACGTGACGGATGCCGCGGGGCGCTCGACGCAGATCGCGACCTGGACCGCGCAACCCGGCAGCACCGTCGAGCCGTCTGGCACCACGAGCCTCGCGCTCAACGAGATCTCGATCGTGGACATACGCTCCGCGGCGAGCGGTCAGGTGCTACTCCAGGGGAAGCCATAGCGGGGTAAGCGGATGCCACTCGAGCGAGTGCGTCGAGCGGCATCCGCGCCGAGGTGGTCAGTAACCGGTGCCCGCTGCGGTCGTGATCTTCACGCCCGCGGGTGAGACGACCCACCAGATGCCCATGAGCCCCTGGCCTTTGACGTCGCCGGCAGCCTTGTCGTTCGAGAACGTGTAGACCGGATGTCCGTTGATGGTGATCTGCTTCCCGCCGCCGACGCCGGCGATGGTTCCGATCGTTCCGGTCACCCCGGTCACCGTCGGGGTGGTGGAGGTCGTGGTGATCGCGGGCCATAGCGCGGCGCACTGACCGGTGCAGGCGCTCGAGCTGGCGTTAGCCGTGTCTTTGTCGAAGAAGTACGCGGTCATGCCCTTGCCGTCGACCACGATTTTTCCGAGAGAACTGCTCGCGGTCGCTAGATCGGTGCTCGCGGCCGGGGCGTTCGCGGTCGCAGAGGGCGAAGTGCTCGCGCTGCCGCCGTACGACGATCCCGCCGACGTCGAACAACCGGCAAGGGCGAGGATGGCGAGCGCGGAACCGGCGAGCAGGAATTTTGTTTTCACGATTGATCTTCTTTCGCTGTCGTTTGGCGCCCGGGCGACCCGGGCGAGCGGTGTGTCCGTTGATGTGACGACGACCCAGAGGTCGCCCGCGTTCACGCTCACAGACGATCCACAGCAAGCGGAGAGCGATCTGAACGCGGCGACGGGGCATCTCGTTGTCCGAGTAGGAGGTAAAGCATGCGCGACGAGCAAGCCGAACTGCTTCGTGCGCTCCACGATGCACACGCGCCGGCGCTGTTCCGCTACGTGGCGAGGCTTACGCACGACTACGGCTTCGCGCAGGACGTCGTGCAGGAGGCCCTGCTTCGAGCCTGGCGTCGCCCGGCCATTCTCGAGCAGAGCGAAGCGTCCGCCAGGGCGTGGCTGTTCACTGTCGCCCGCAATCTGGTCATCGACGACAGGCGAAGCGCGCGATTCGCCCACGAGATCACGACCGATCGGCTCCCGGAAGAGTCGAGCGAGGATGCCACGGAGTTCGTGCTCGACAGGTGGCTGCTCTCGGATGCCCTCCTCTCGCTCTCGATCGAACATCGAACGGCGGTGGTGAGCGCCTACTACCTCGGCGAATCCGCCGCGGAGATCGCAGCGCGCGAGAACATTCCGGAGGGAACGGTGCGCTCACGCGTGCACTACGCGCTTCGTGCGCTTCGGCTTGCCCTACAGGAGAGAGGCGTCACCCAATGATCGACAGGATGGACCGGTTCCGCGATTGGGATTCCGCTTACGTGCTCGGGATGCTCAGCCCCGATGACCGGCGCGCCTTCGAGCGTCACCTCGCGACCTGCGCGGCGTGCACCTCCGCCGTGGCTGAGCTCGCGGGGTTACCGGGGATCCTCGGGATGCTCACCGCATCGGAGGCTGTCGCGCTGGATGCCGTGCCGGACGACGGCCACCTTCGGGCAGGGGTGCATGAGCCGGACCTCGTGCAGCGGCTCGCGGCATCCGCTCATCGCAGGCAGCGTGGAACGCGAGCCCGCGTGCTCGGGCTGCTCGCCGCTGTCGCGCTGGTGTTCGCGGTGAGCGGTGTGCTCGCCGGTACCCTCGGGGCACCGTCCGCGCCAGGCGCCGCGCCCGTTCCCACGCACAGCGCTGTCGCGATTCTGCAGATGAGCCAGGTGAAGCCGGGAGTGATGACCGCAGGCATCCAGGTGAGCGCTAAGGCCTGGGGGACACGGTTCGACTGGAGTTGCTCGTATCTCGATCCCGGCTGGAGCGGGGGCGCCGCCGCCTACGACCTCGTGATCACGGATACGCTCGGCAAGCAGACCATCGTCGCCAGCTGGACCGCATCCGGCACCCGCGCCGCGGGACTGGTGGCATCGACAGGCGTGCCGACGGCCGACATCCGCAGCGTCGAGATTCGCGCTTCGCGCACCGGAACGACACTGGTGCGTTCGGAGCTCTGACGCATGGTCAGGGCGTCGGGACTCTGACCATGCCCTCCTGGGCGATGCTCGCGAGCATCACGCCGTCCCGACTGAAGATGCGGCCGAGTGCGAGGCCGCGTCCGCCCGTCGCGGTCGGCGACTCCTGCACGTAGAGCAGCCACTCGTCGACCCGACCGAAGCGGTGGAACCACATGGCGTGGTCGAGGCTGGCTGCCTTCAGGCCGGGGGTCGCCCAGGCGACGCCGTGCCGCCGGAAGATCGGCTCGAGAATCGAGTAATCGCTCGCATACGCGAGAGCGGCGCGATGCAGGTTGGGATCGTCCGGCAGGGTGCCGATGGCCTTCAGCCAGACCGCCTGGTGGGCGACGTTCCCGCCGTCGACGGAGAGGAAGATCGGGGAGGGCACGTGGCGCATGTCGAACGGCCGGCCGGTCGCCCACGATTTGGCGACCGGATTCTCCACACCCCGCAGCACGTCGGCCGCGCTCGGCAGGTCTTCTGGCTGGACCAGGTCCGTCGGCATGGCGACCTGGTGCTCCAGGCCCCCGTCGACATCCTGGAACGAGGCGATCATCGAGAGGATGGGGAGCCCGTCCTGGTAGGCCTGGGTGCGGCGGGTGGAGAATGAACGGCCATCGTGGATGCGGTCGACCGAGAAGGTGATCGGCAGTTCCACGTTGCCCGGGCGCAGGAAATACCCGTGCATGGAGTGCACGAAGCGGTCCTCGCCGATCGTGCGCTGCGCTGCCACGAGCGACTGGGCGAGGACCTGGCCGCCGAACACGCGGCCGAGCGCCGACCACTGGCTCTGGCCGATGAAGATGTCTTCGCTGGTTCTCGCGTGCGTATCGGTCAGGTCGAGGGCCGCGAGCAATTCGGTGAGGGGGTCGGACATGTGTTCTCCCGTCATCCTGCCGCTCTTCGGCGCCAGGAGCCCCGGCGCTCCTATAGTTTAGAGAGCAGATGAGCCAGACATTTTCCCTTGTTGACTCCCTCTCCCTCGGCGATTTGCAGGTATACCTCGGTCGCGCCGGTCGGGTTGAGGACGGTTCCGTGCGCCTGATCGCCGGTTCAGGAGTGCTTGCCGTCTACGTCGCGGTGCTGCATCCGGCTGGCCTCCTCGACGAAAGCCCGACCGTGCTCGGCCTGCGGACCTTCGCGCTGACCGGTCGGGACGTCTTCGACGTCGTGGTACCGGTGCGCTCGCTGCTCGAACGACTCGCACGACTCCAGTCCGACATCCTCGACCCGGGCGCGCCGGTCGTCGTCAGCCTTCCGATGCAGGTGAACACGGTGACCTGGGCCGCGATCTCGCCACCGAAGGGCGGCTGGACAGCCTTGGACGGCGTCGATGGAGTGGGACTGGAGGCCGTGGCGAAGGCGGGGATCGACGAGGTGGCGACGGCGATCCCATCTGGCACCGGCGAGCAGATAGTGCAGCGGGTGCGATCCGAGGTGTGGGGGCGCCCGATCGAAGGGCTGGAGCACGTTCCTGCCGGCGCCGCGTTCGCGGCGCTCAGCCTCGGATTCCTCGGTGGCACGGATGCGGTGCGCATCTTCGAGACCGGGCCGTGGACGAGGCTATCGACCCCTCGAGGCCACGTGCTCGTCAAACGTCGAGCGTGGTCGCTTCAGCGCTAGCGCTCAGCTCTCGTCGCGGTGGAATGCCACGATCGGGATGACGCGATCGGTTTTCTCCTGGTACTCAGCGAACCCGGGGTTCGAACGGCTGAATTGCGCGTACAGGCGGTCACGCTCGGTTCCCGTGACGGTTTCGGCGGTCGCATCCATCCGCTTCACTCCTGAGTCGGTTGCGATCTCAAGGCTCGCCTTCGGGTTGGCCAGCAGGTTGTGATACCAGGCGGGATGCGTCGGTGCCCCCGCCTTCGAGGCGACGACGTAGACCGTGTCACCGTCGCGGAATGACATGACCGGTGACGTTCGTGGCAGGCCCGACTTCGCCCCTGTCGTCGTGACGAGCACGAGGTGAGCGCCCGCGAATGGGCCGCCGACCCGCCCGTCGTTGTCGCGGAACTCCGCGATGATCCTGTCGTTGAATCCGCTCATCGGTCCGTCCCCTCGCAGCGCTCCATGATAGCCAGCCTATTGGCACCGCCGAGCTCGGGCGGCCGCCACTGAGTGGCGAGCGATTCAGCCGGTCGGGCGTCTGGCCCCGCCGCATGTTTCGGGGAAATTAACGCCTCGCGTCTGCTCTTCCCCTCTCGGCGCGGAGGCGCTAGCTTCGGTAAACAGTTAATGATTGGTTGTTTAATGGTCTTGAACTCGGCGCACGATCTCGACAGCGCTCTCATCGCCGCGGCACCGCGGGCGTTCGAGGTTCTCGAGCGCCTGGTGGCGGAGCCGAGCACCATCGGCCAGGAGAACGGCGCACAGGAGGTTCTCGCTGGGGAGCTGGCCGCCGCCGGGTTCGAGATCACGCGGCTCGAGATCCCGGCCGACATCGCTTTCGATCCGGCGGCCGGCATCCCGAGGATTTCCTACGCCGGGCGGTACGACCTCATCGGTGAGCGGCGCTCCCACGCGGGCGGGCGCACGCTCGTCATCAATGGGCACATGGATGTGGTGCCAGCCGATGACAGCTCGCGATGGACCGATCCACCATTCCACCCCACAACCGTCGACGGCTGGCTCCTCGGGAGGGGTGCAGGAGACATGAAGGGCGGCTTCGTCGCGGGGTTGCTCGCCATCTGGGCGCTCGACGAGATAGACCCGTCCTGGCTCACCGGCGACCTCGCCTTCGTGTCAGCCATCGAAGAAGAAGCAACTGGCAACGGCACGCTTGCCGCGGGTCGGGCAGGTTACGTCGGCGACGCGGCCCTCCTGCTCGAACCCACTGATCTCAACGTTTTGCTCGGGGGCATCAGCCTGATCTGGGTCCGGATCGAGGTAGAGGGGCGGGCGGGCCATGCGGAGGCCGCGCGGGAGTCCGTGAATCCGATCGGCGCCCTTTTTCCGATCGTCGAAGCTCTGCAGGGCCTGGAGCGAGACATGAACGAAGAGCACGCCAACGGCGCCATTCGCGACGAGGCTTTCGTCGCCATCGAGCATCCGTACAACGTCAATGTCGGGACGGTCGGGGCGGGCGATTGGGCGTCGAGCGTGCCTTCGGTCGCTCGCCTCGAGGTGCGAGTCGGCCATCCGCGCCAGTGGAGTTCCGAGCAGGCTCTCGAGCAGGTGCGCAGAGCGGTGGGCAATGCCGCGGCGGTCAGCGTCTGGCTCCGCGACCATCCCCCGATCGTCACGATGTCCGGCTATCGGGCGGAGCGCTATATGCAGGATGCCGACGGCGAGATCGTGGCGATGCTGGCCGATGCGCACAAGGAGGTCCATGGCGCTCCACCTTCGCTCGTCACCATCGGATCGACGACGGATGCGCGCTTCTATCTCAACCAATTCGGGATGCCCGCGGTCGCCTACGGTCCGCGCACGAGAAACATGCACGGAACGGATGAGGCCGTGGAGCTCTCGAGCATCGTGGACTGTTCTCGCGTGATCGCGCGATTCCTGCAGCGATGGTATTCCGGAGGTTCCGGATCGTGACCGACGAGCCCGCCAACCCGGCCATCACCGCGCTGCGTCCGCTCATCGCCGAGACCGCCGCCGCGCGGATCGCGGATCGCTTCGTCACGGCGATCGCGCTCGGGCAGTTCGTGGTCGGTCAGAAGCTGCCAACCATCAAGGAGCTGGCGCGCCTGCTCGAGGTCAGCCCGACGACCGTTCGCGAGGCGCTCACGCGACTTGCGGCGCTCGGCTACGTCCTGGTCCAACGCGGGCGACACGGCGGTACTTTCGTCATCTCGCAGTGGGGGCCGGCGTCCGACTCGATGGTGCGCCGCGCGCTCGAGCCCGGGTGGAATCAGCTCGAGGTCACGCTCGACTTCCGGTCGCTCGTCGAGCAGCAGATCGCCAGGACCGCGGCGCTTCGCCATACCGCCGAGGACGCGCGCCGGATCACGCAGGCGGTTCGCGGGTACGTGGCGGCGGGCGACGACCGTGAATCCTCGCGCGTCGCCGACCTCGAACTCCACCAGATGATCGCCGCGGCCACCCAGAACTCCCAGCTCGCGGATCTCAGTCTTCGTATCCGCCGAGACGTGAGCCTCGGATTCGAGGCGGAGCCATACAACCCCGACGTGAGGGCGCGTGCCATCGAGCAGCACGCCCGGCTCGCGCGCGCGATCCTCGATCGGGAGCCGGACGAGGCCGCCCGCCTGGCGGAGGAGCACTTCTCGCTCACCGCCGAGACCCTGCGCGAACTTCACCATCGCGTCGAACACGACAACCAACCGAGCTGAGGAGCGTCGCCATGCCAGCAATGAACGTCAACGGAATCACGATCAACTACGCCGACGAGGGAGACGGGCCGGAGACCGTCCTTCTCATCAACGGCCTCGCGGACGATCTCGAGACCTGGGGCTACCAGATGCCCGCACTGCTCGAGGCCGGCTACCGGGTCGTCCGCTTCGACAACCGCGGCATCGGCGCGAGCGACAGACCGGCCGGACCGTATAGTACCGATCTCCTCGCCGACGACGCCAAGGCCGTCGCTGATCGGCTCGGCCTCGACGATTACCACGTCATGGGCGTCTCGATGGGTGGGATGATCGCCCAGCGATTCGCGCTCAAATATCCTTCCGGCATCCGTTCGCTCACTCTCGCGAGCACGTACGCGGCGCCCGGACCGTTCTGCTCCAGGATGTTCGCGATGTGGGCCGATGCAGCGCAGGTGCTCGGAGTTCCTTTCGTCATGCGCGACGTGACGCTCTGGGCGTTCACCCTCGATTTCTTTCGGACCCGCGAAGCGGAGCTGATCGAATTCGAGACCGGGATGCGCTACCTCGACCAGCCGGTGCACGCCTACCTCGCCCAGCTTGCCGTCATCCAGAACCACGACGAAACCGCGCAACTCGGCGCTCTCGCCATGCCGACCCTGGTGCTCGCGGGCGAGGAGGACATCCTCATCCCTACGGCACTCTCCCACGACCTGCACGAGCTCATCCCCGGCTCGCAATGGCAAACGACTCCCGGCGGCCACGGCTGCATGTGGGAACACCCCGACGAGTTCAATTCCGCCTTCGTCGGTTTCTTGCGCGAGAACGAAAGGATTCACTGATGACACAGAATGCTGCCCTCGATCCGGTCACTGGCCTCGAGTCAAAGAAACTAGGTCTGCTCGGCGTCTTGATGCCGGGTCTCGCGCAGATCGCACCCGCGTTCAACCTGTTCTTCACGACCGGCGTGATGGCGTCGCTCGCGGGTGCGTCCGTGCCGCTCGTCTTTCTCATCAGCATGGTCGGGATGGTCGCGACCGGACTGAGCCTCGCCCAGTTCTCGAACCTCTATCCGAGCGCCGGCTCATTCATCACCTACATCAGCCGGGCGCTTGGGGCAAAGGTCGCGACAGCGACGGGTGTGATCGCGATCGTCGGATACATCATCGCCTTCGGCGGGATCTACATCTTCGTCGGTAGCTACATCGTGGGACTGCTCTTCCCGCATGCCACGAACACGACGCTGCTGACCATCATCACCACGATCGTCTACGGTGCCATCGTGACCATCCCGGTCATCCTGGGGCTCCAGTTCGGCATTCGCGTGACCATCGTGCTCTATGTGATCGAGGTGGTCGTGCTGATCGTGTTGAGCGTTGCGATCCTCGCGCAGGGCGGAGCGCAAGGGCTATCGCTCACCCCGTTCACCTGGCCGACCGGAGCGGATGGGACGAACATCTTCCTGGCCTTCAGTCTCGCAGTGCTCGCGTTCGGGGGGTTCGAGGCCTCCGCACCGCTGGCGGAAGAGACCAGGAACCCACGTCGCAACGTTCCGATCGCGGTCGTCGGTGCGGTCGTGGTGAGCGGCATCATCTACGTGATCGGCTCCTACGCGATCGTCACCGCGTTCGGTGTCGACCACATGAAGGCATTCTCGACGGATGGCAACCCCTTCGCGACGGCCGCCGGTCGTTTCCTGCCGATCTTCGTCCCGATTATCGCGGGCGTCTTCCTGGTCAGCGTGACGAGTTCCTATGTCGCCGCGAACACTCAGACCTCCCGAGTGATCTTTGCCGGGGCCAGGGGAGGCCTGTGGCCACGGGGGCTCTCGTCCATCCACCCTCGGTTTCAGACTCCGTGGATCGCCGCCATCGCCTTTGTCGTGCCGAGCATCGTCATCGGATGCGTTTCGACCGCCTTCACCGATCCCGGGTCGGCATCCGGGTTCCTCGGCACGCTCGGCATTCTCGGCATCGTGATCATGTACATCGTCGCGAACGTCGCCCTCATCGTGCAGTTCGCGAAGCTGCGCGCTGCGGGCGTGCGCAAGAATCCATTCCTCTGGGTGGTCGTGCCGGTTATCGGTCTGGTGGTGCTCGCGATCCCGGTGTGGGGAGACCTGCACCCGGGCCAGGGCGCGCCGTACAACGCCCTGCCGTGGCTGACGATCGGTCTCGTCGCCCTCGGAATCGTCTACACCGCGGTTCTCGCCATCGCGCGGCCGAACACGCTGGCCCAGGCGCCGGCCCTGCTCGAGGGCGCCGAGGCTCTCGAGGGCGACCCCGTTCCTCCGGCGACGGCTTAGCGGTCGCGCGCGGCCCTCGGAAATGGAGGCCTCCCCACCACGACGGGGAGGCCTCTTCCCTCAGAGAATCGCCGCGACGGCTCGTCCTGCAACCCGGCCGGAGAACAGGCACCCGCCGAGGAACGTCCCCTCGAGCGAGCGGTAACCGTGCACGCCGCCTCCGCCGAATCCGCTCGCCTCGCCCGCGGCATAGAGGCCCGGGATCGGCGCACCGGATGCGCCAAGCACCCGCCCGTCGAGATCCGTCTCGATCCCGCCGAGGCTCTTGCGGGTGACGATGTGCAGCTTCACGGCGATCAGCGGTCCCGCCTTCGGATCGAGGATGCGGTGCGGTTTCGCAACTCGGATGAGCCGGTCGCCGCGATACTTGCGAGCCTGGCGCATGGCCGTGATCTGGGCATCCTTCGCAAAGCGGTTCCGAAGCTCACGATCTCGCGCCTCGATCTCGAGTCGCGCCCTCGCGCCGTCGATGACGACCTCGGGTGAGAGCGCCTGCATGCCGACGAGCAGTTCGTCGAGGGTATCGGCGACCACGAAGTCCGCGCCGCGCTCCTTGAACGCCTCGACCGGCCCCGGCGCCCCCTTCTTGACTCGCTGAAGCAGCAGCCCGATGTCTTTTCCGGTCAGGTCGGGATTCTGCTCGCTGCCCGAGAGCGCGAACTCTTTCTCGATGATCTTCTGAGTGAGCACGAACCAGGTGTGCTCGTATCCGGTCGAGAGGATGTGCTCCAGCGTGCCGAGGGTGTCGAAGCCGGGGAAGAGCGGCACCGGCAGTCGCCTGCCCGTCGCGTCCAGCCAGACCGACGACGGTCCCGGCAGGATCCGGATGCCATGCCTCGCCCACACCGGCTCGTAGTTCTCGATGCCCTCCACGTAGTGCCACATGCGGTCGCCGTTGATCAGGCTGGCGCCCGCTCGCTCACTGATGCCGAGCATCCGCCCGTCCACGTGCGCAGGCACCCCTGAGAGCAGTTTCTCCGGAGGTTTTCCCATGCGCGGAGGCCACTGCTCTCGTACCAGGTCATGATTGCCGCCGATTCCTCCGCTCGTCACGATGACGGCGGGAGCCAGGAGCTCGAAACCTCCGGAGATCCGACGGTTGGTCGGGGCACCGCGCACGGCGTCGTCCGGGGCGAGGACCACCCCGCGCACGCCGACGACGGTGCCACCTTCGACCACGAGTTCGTCGACCCGATGGCGGAACGCGAGCGTAACCAGCCCGGCGTCGACCCCGGCACGCACCCGGCGGATGAACGGCGCGAGTACCGCCGGTCCGGTCCCCCAGGTGACGTGGAAACGGGGAACCGAGTTCCCGTGGCCCGTCGCCGTGTAGCCGCCGCGCTCGGCCCACCCCACGACGGGAAAGAACCGCACGCCCTGCTCGTGCAGCCAGGAGCGCTTCTCGCCGGCGGCGAAGTCGAGGTAGGCCTCCGCCCACTTGCGCGGCCAGGCGTCCTCGCCGCGATCGAAACCGGCGGACGCGAACCAGTCCTGCCGCGCGAGCTCGAGGCTGTCGCGCACGCCCATCCGTCGCTGCTCAGGCGAATCGACCAGGAAGAGACCGCCGAACGACCACCAGGCCTGGCCGCCAAGAGCCGTTTCCGGCTCCTGCTCGAGGATGGTCACCCGCTTGCCGGCGTCAACGAGCTCCGCCGCCGCGACGAGGCCAGCCAGGCCGGCGCCGACGATGATCGCATCCGCGTGTTGTGCCATCAGTCGACTCCTCCGTCGGGCGTGCCTTCATGACAGCGGAAATCATCCGCCAATATCACGGTTTATCGCGGTCAAATGACCACCCGCGGGTGATTTACGCCGTATGTCGGTAATTTAGCGCGTGAAATCCGCTTATCGTCTCACCCCTGCGTTTCGTCATGTTTAACCTAGGTAACGACTGCTGAAGTTTTGCGATTTGGCTGTGAACGGCGCGTAGTATCGGGACACCATTCGCAATGAGCGAGGCGGCACTTCTGCGCCCTCGCCGCGTTACAGCATGGAAGGCAGAATCGAATTGATGTATCACAAACGAATTGCGGCCAGCTTGGCCGTCGTCGCAGCCATTGGCCTGATGGTCTCGGGCTGCGCGAACCAGGCGCCAAGCGGCACCAGCACGACCTCGTCGAGCAAGATCAACATTCCTGCGATCACGTCCGTGACCGTTCCTCCGAACGCGGTGCTTCCTGCGGGCGACGGCAAGGGCAAATGCGCCTCGACGACCACCCTCGCCTACATCGGTGCGGAGACCGGAGCTAACGCCTCACTCGGAATCAACATCTTCAACGGCGTTCAGCTCGCGATCGACCAGCACAACAAGGCCAATCCGGGCTGCCAGGTGCAGTTCACCAAGTTCGACACCGAGGGCGATCCCACAAAGGCCACCGGTCCGGTGACCCAGGCGGTCAACACCCCCGCCATTGTCGGCGTCGTCGGTCTGCCGTTCTCCGGTGAGTCGAAGGCCACCGGGAACATCTTCGAGCAGAAGGGACTCGTGCACATCACCCCGTCCGCGACCAACCCCGGTCTGACGAAGAACGGCTGGAAGACCTTCTTCCGTGCACTCGGCAACGACAGCGTTCAGGGTCCTGCCGCGGCGAAGTTCGCGACGAGCACGCTCCAGGCCAAGAAGGTCTACCTGGTTCAGGATGACTCGGACTACGGCATCGGCCTCGGGACCGCAACGAGCCAGGGCCTCGGCTCTGCACTTGTCGGCACCGACAAGGTCATCACCGGTCAGAAGGACTTCTCGGCCGTCATCTCGAAGATCATCAGCTCCAAGGCTGACGCGGTGTATTACGCCGGCTACTACGCCGAGGGCGCTCCCTTCGACCAGCAGCTCGTCAACAAGGGCTTCAAGGGCACGTTCATCGGACCGGATGGCGCGAAGGATGACCAGTTCATCAAGCAGGCGGGCAACGCGTCGTCGAACGCCTACTTCACCTGCCCCTGCATCCCGGGCGAGCTGATCCCGAGCTTCGAGAAGGCTTACAAGGCGGCATTCAACGCCGAGCCAGGAACGTACTCGATCGAGGGTTATGACGCCGCGACCGTGCTGCTGTCGGGAATCGACAAGGGCAAGGCCACCAGGGCAGACCTGCTCAGCTACGTCACGTCCTACGACGCCGACGGTCTGAGCAAGCACTACAAGTGGGACTCGACCGGTGAACTCGCGACCCCTGCGGTCTACGGGTACAAGGTCGAGAACGGGAAGATCGTGCCCATCGGCGTGATCGGCCAGTAGTCATCGTGTGAGTGCCGTAGAGCGGCGAGATCCGTTCTACGGCACTCCCTTTCCATCATTGGCTGCTGCCTGACGCCAGAACGGCACAGGCCTTCCCAGACGAGGACGCCCGCGTGATCCCCATGCTTCTCTCCCAACTGCCGATGGACGACAGCTGGATTACCTTCGACATACCGTCGTTCCTCCAGAACTTCTGGAGTTCGACCTTCGACGGCCTCACCTTCGGCGCCATCTATGGGCTCGTCGCCCTCGGTTACACCCTCGTGTACGGCGTCCTGAACCTGATCAACTTCGCGCACTCCGAAGTGTTCATCGTGGGCTGCTACGGAATCTTCTTCACGCTCAGCAGCCTGGGTTTCGGTGCCTCTGCGCCGAACCTCTCCGTGCTGTCGATCCTCGGGGACCTGCTGGCAGCGCTGGTGGTCGGGATGCTGGCAGCTGCAGCCATGGCTTACATCCTCGAGCGCGTGGCCTACCGCCCGCTCCGCAAGCGCAACCCCCCGCGACTGGTATTCCTCATCACCGCGATCGGCGCCTCGTTCACGATCCAGTACACGATCTTCCTGCTCAGAGGCCCGAATCCGGAACCTGCCGTGACCATGTTCATTCCGACCCCGGTCTTCAACGTCTTCGGCACGATCGTCGACAACCAGCAGATCATCATCGTGCTCGCCGCCGTTGTGATGATGATCGGGGTCGATCAGTTCATCAGCCGGTCGCGCACCGGCCGCGGCATCCGCGCCGTTGCGCAGGATCCCGACACCGCAACGCTCATGGGCGTCAACAAGGATCGGATCATCGTGATCACGTTCGTGATCGGCGGCCTCCTCGCCGGCGCGGCCGCGCTCTTCTACGTGATGAAGATCCCCTCCGGCGTGCAGTACAACGGTGGTTTCGTGTTGGGTATCAAGGCCTTCGCCGCCGCCGTTTTGGGTGGAATCGGAAATGTCCGTGGGGCGCTGCTCGGTGGCCTGCTGCTCGGCCTCATCGGCAACTACGGGCAGATTCTCCTCGGTAACTCGCAATGGACCGACGTCGTCGCCTTCATCGTGCTGGTGCTTGTGCTGTTGGTCAAGCCGACGGGCATCCTTGGTCAGTCCATGGGAAGGAGCAGAGCATGAGTACGACAGACGGACCCACGCTCATGCCGGACGCGCACGCGGCTCAGGATGCCGTGAATCGCGAGTCGGCTTCGAAGCGGCCCGGCCCATTCCAACGACTCGGTGACCGGTGGAATCGACTGCGTCGCCCGCAGCAGTGGGCGTTGCTCCTGATCGTGGTCGCTCTCGCCTACGCGCTTCCGGTACTCAACATCCCGGTACTCACCACGGAGCCCGGCAACGACTGGCCGATCACCTGCTTCAACATGGCCATATTCGCGCTCGCGGCGGTCGGCCTCAACGTGGTCGTCGGCTACGCTGGCCTGCTCGATCTGGGCTACGTGGCCTTCTTCGCGGTCGGCTCATACACCGCGGCGATGCTCACGAGTCCCGATTCACCGTTCATTCACATCCCGTACCTGTGGACGGTGCCGGTCGCGATGGCCGTGACGATGTTCTTCGGCGTCGTGCTCGGTGTGCCGACGCTTCGCCTGCGGGGCGACTATCTCGCGATCGTCACGCTCGGCTTCGGTGAGATCGTGCGAATCCTCGCCACCATCATCCCCGCAATGAAGGGTCAGGTCGGATTCCAGAACGTGGGTCGCCCGCCGGGGACGGGGGCCGACGGTTCACCCATCTTCTCCAACTCCAACGGAACGCCGTGGTACTGGCTCGCACTGACGATCATCATCATCGTGCTGCTGCTCGTCGGCAACCTGGAGCGCAGCCGCGTTGGCCGGGCCTGGGTCGCCATCCGTGAGGACGAGGATGCTGCGGAGATCATGGGCGTTCCCGTCTTCAAGTACAAGGTGTGGGCCTTCGCGATCGGTGCGGCGGTCGGCGGTCTTTCTGGCGCGCTCTTCTCGGGTCAGATCGGATTCGTCAACAACCAGAAGTTCGACGTGCCGACATCCATCCTGTTCCTTGCGGCGGTCGTGCTTGGAGGCGCCGGAAACAAGGTCGGCGCGATCATCGGTGGCGCCATCGTGGCGTACATCCCCCTGCGTTTCACCGCGATCGCCGATTACAAGTACCTCATCTTCGGAGTCGCCTTGGTCATCCTCATGCTCTGGCGGGCGCGGGGACTCCTCCCGGCCCGACAGCGCCTGCTCGCCTACGGTCGCATCGCCTACGAGCGCGTGACCGACCGCAGCTCCGCTCCGCCGGCTGCCATGCCTCCCACGGAGAGGGACGCGAAATGACTTCGGAAACCCCGAACCCCGCTTCTTCTCTCGACGAACTCGGCATCGACCAGGAGGTGGCCGAAGGCGCCGCTCCAGAGCGCGATATCGCCGTCGGACTCGGCGAGAACATCATGGAGATCAGAAACCTCACGGTGAAATTCGGCGGTCTGACCGCGCTCGACGATGTCTCCTTCGACATCAGGCGAGGCGAGATCCTCGGGCTCATCGGGCCGAACGGCGCGGGTAAGACGACCTGCTTCAACGCGATGACGGGTGTCTACAAACCCGCGGGCGGCACCGTCACGCTCGACGGACAGTCCGTGCTCGGCCGTACCAGGCACAGGATCACGCGGCTCGGCCTTGCCAGGACCTTCCAGAACATCCGCCTGTTCGGTGAGATGACAGCCCTCGAGAACGTGGTCGTCGGTCTCGATGCCCGCCACAAGACGAGCGTCGTCGGTGCCCTGCTGCGGCTGCCGCGCCACGGCAGGGAAGAGAGGACCGCGATCGACCGCGCCATGGCGCTGCTCGAATTCGTCGGCATTGCGGATGACGCGGCCGTGCTTTCCCGCCACCTCTCGTACGGCAACCAGCGCCGCCTCGAGATCGCTCGCGCGCTCGCCACGGACCCGAAGGTGCTCTGCCTCGATGAGCCCGCTGCAGGCTTCAATCCCGCGGAGAAGGAGGATCTCATGACCCTCATCCGCGCGATCAGGAGCGACGGGTACACCGTTCTGCTGATCGAACACGACATGAAGCTCGTCATGGGACTCACGGACCGCATCGTGGTGCTCGAGTTCGGCAAAAAGCTCGCGGACGGCCTGCCCGTCGAGATCCGCAACGATCCTCGCGTGATTGCCGCCTACCTGGGGGAGCCAGAAGATGACGCTGCTTGAGCTCGAGAACGTCAGCGTGCGCTATGGGCGCATCGAGGCGATTCACGACATGTCCTTCTCGGTGGAGAGGGGCGAGATCGTCAGCCTCATCGGCGCGAACGGCGCGGGCAAATCGACGACCATGAAGACGATATCGGGGCTGCTCAACCCGAGTAGCGGCACGATCCGCTTCGATGGCGAGGACATCACGGGCCTCAAGGCTCACCTGCGAGTGGTTCGCGGGATATCTCAGGCGCCAGAGGGTCGCGGAGTGTTTCCGGGAATGACGGTGCTGGAGAACCTCGACATGGGGGCCTTCGGGCGCAAGGACCGCAGCGGCATGAAGGCCGATTTCGATCGCGTGTTCTCGCTCTTTCCGCGGCTCGCGGAGCGCCGGTCGCAGGTCGGCGGAACGATGTCTGGCGGTGAGCAGCAGATGCTCGCCATCGGCCGCGCTCTCATGTCCCAGCCGCGGCTGCTCTTGCTCGACGAGCCGTCCATGGGCCTCGCTCCTCAGTTCATCAAGCAGATTTTCTCGATCATCACGGAGATCAACGAGCAGGGCACGACGGTTCTGCTGGTCGAACAGAATGCCAACCAGGCGCTCGCTCGCGCTCATCGTGCATTCGTGCTCGAGACGGGCTCGATCACGCACAGCGGAACCGGCAGGGAGCTGCTCGCGAATCCCGCTATCAAAGAGGCCTATCTCGGGGTCGGCTGAGCGCTCGCCGTATCGAAAGGGATTGCCGCGCGCGCCGGGTTGTATTCGGCATGCCGGGTGACTAGCGTCGAGGTATCTCTGGGCAACGGTGCCCGGGCCAGCCAGTGGTTTACCAACCGCGGCTGTGATTGATCGCTTCGCCGACGACTCACCTGTCGAACGTGGAGCAGATCGGGAGATCATGTTGCGCGCAACTGCTGTCGACCATACTGTGGCCCATCACTTCGGGGAGGGCGAGCCGCACAGCATTGGCGACGAGCCCGTTCAGCTTCTCACCCCGCGCGGAGAGCGGGTGAGCAACCGGCTCTTCGACCCGTGGATTGCCGATGTCGGCCCGCAGCAACTGCTCGGGCTCTACGAAGATCTCGTCGTCGTACGCCGTATCGACGAGGAAGCGACCGCCCTGCAACGCCAGGGCGAACTGGGGCTGTGGCCGCCCCTCCTCGGCCAGGAGGCCGCCCAGGTCGGCTCGGCCAGGAGCCTCCGCTCCGACGATTTCGTGTTCTCGAGCTATCGCGAGAACGCGGTCGCCTACTGCCGCGGGGTCGAGCTCGCCGACCTATTGCGCGTCTGGCGGGGCACGGCATCATCGGGATGGAATCCCTACGATGTCGGCATGGCAACGCCGGCGGTGATCATCGGAGCGCAGACGCTGCATGCCACCGGATACGCGATCGGCTGCGTGAAGGACGGCGTCGATTCCGTTGCGGTCGCCTACTTCGGCGACGGGGCGACGAGTCAGGGCGACACGAACGAGGCCATGGTGTTCGCCGCGAGCTTCCATGCGCCGGTGATCTTCTTCTGCCAGAACAACCAGTGGGCGATCTCCGAGCCGGTGACGCTGCAGTCGGGATTGCCGCTCGCGGCCCGAGCCCCTGGGTTCGGCATCCCGAGTCTGCGTATCGATGGGAACGATGTGCTCGCCGTCATGGCGGCGATGCGATGTGCGCTCGATCGGGCACGCACGGGCGGCGGACCAACGTTCATCGAGGCGGTGACCTATCGGATGGGGCCGCACACGACGTCGGACGATCCAAGCAGGTACGTCGATCCCGCGGAGCGCGAGAGGTGGGCGGCGAAGGATCCGATCGCGCGGATGGGGGCCTACCTCGAGGGGCAGGGGCTGCTGCCCGTCGACGCGAGGGCATCCGTTGCTTCGAAGGCGGACGATGTCGCCCGGCGGCTCCGAGTGGCATGCCTTTCCCTGGAGGATCCGGCTCCGCTGACCGTCTTCGACAACGTCTACAGCTCGCCGCATTCCGGGCTCGAACGGCAGAAGAGCCAGTACGCGGCCTATCTCGCCGGTTTCGAAGGTGGCGCATGATGCCCGCGCAATTGACGCTGTCTCGTGCGATCGGTACGGGGCTGCGACGAGCACTCGCGGATGATCCGAAAGTCGTGCTGCTCGGAGAGGACATTGGCAGGCTTGGCGGGGTGTTCCGGGTGACCGACGGGCTGCAGGAGGAGTTCGGGCGCGATCGGGTGATGGACACCCCTCTCGGCGAGGCGGGCATCCTTGGCACAGCGGTCGGGCTCGCCTTTCGCGGATACCGTCCGGTGGTCGAGATCCAGTTCGACGGTTTCATCTACCCCGCCTTCGACCAGATCGTCGCCCAGGTCGCGAAGATGCACTATCGCACCGGGGGAGATGTGACGATGCCGATCACCATCCGGGTGCCGTACGGCGGCGGAATCGGCGCGGTGGAGCACCACTCCGAGTCCCCGGAGGCCTATTTCACCCACACCTCTGGCCTGCGGGTCGTCAGCTGCTCGAACCCGCAGGACGCTCACACGCTCGTCCGCCAGGCGATCGCGAGCGACGACCCTGTGCTGTTCTTCGAACCGAAGCGCCGCTACTGGATGAAGGGCGACGTCGACGAGGAGTTGGGCCCGCAGACGCTGCCGATGGGGTCCGCCCGTGTGGTCAGGGAGGGCGACGACGTGACGCTCGTAGCCTACGGACCGCTCGTCGCGACGGCCCTGGATGCCGCGACAGCCGCCTCGGACGGAGGCATCTCCCTCGAGGTGATCGACCTTCGATCCCTGTCCCCGGTCGACTTCGTCACCGTCGAGGCGTCGGTGCGCAAGACCGGACGTCTGGTGATCACGCACGAGGCGCAGCAGTTCGGCGGCCTCGGCGCAGAGATCGCGGCGAGCATCACGGATCGCTGTTTCTTCCACCTCGAGGCGGCGCCAGCCAGGGTGACGGGCTTCGATGTTCCGTATCCGCCGGCCAAGCTCGAGGATCATTTTCTGCCGGACCTCGATCGTCTGCTCGACGCGGTAGATCGCGTACTCGGGCGCGTGAATTCTCTCACCGGGTGGAAGGGTTGAGCATGACGACCAAGGAATTTCGGCTCCCCGACCTCGGCGAAGGACTCACGGAGTCCGAGCTCGTGGCGTGGCACGTCGCCGTCGGCGACGTCGTGAGCCTCAACCAGACGATCGCCGAGGTCGAATCCGCGAAAGCCGTGGTGCAGTTGCCGTCTCCGTTCGCGGGCGTGGTCACGCAGCTCATCGGCGAGCCGGGCGCGACGATGGCCGTTGGCGCGGTGATTGCGACATTCGACGTCGAGGATGCCGCGGCGACGGCTGTGACGCCCGAGCGCAATGCAGTGCTGGTCGGCTACGGCGCGCCGGTCGAGCGCGCCGATCGGCCGCAACGACGGGTACGCTCTTCGTCGGTCGGGTCCGAGCGACCGCGGTCGACCCCGCCCGTTCGTCGGCTTGCGCACGATCTGGGCGTCGAGCTCGACACCCTCAAGGGGAGCGGCGAAGACGGCCTGATTACTCGCGAAGACGTGCAGGTCGCGGCATCCGACGTGCTGTCCCCGAGGAACGTGCTGGGCGACGAGACCCGCAGACCCATCTCGGGAGTGCGCAAGCGCACCGCCGAAGCGATGGTGTCGAGCGCGTTCACGGCACCGCACGTGACGGAGTTTCTGACCGTCGATGTCACGCCGATGACGGAACTCGTGTCGACGCTGCGGGACGATCGGGAGTTCCGCGATCACCGGCTGACGATGCTGACGTTCGTCGCGAAGGCGGTTTGCGTCGCGATGTCTCGTACGCCCTCGCTCAACTCGCGGTGGGACGAAGCGAACGGCGAGATCGTTGAGTTCGGTCACGTGAACCTCGGCATCGCCGTGGCGACGCCACGAGGGTTGCTCGTGCCGAACATCCCGGTAGCCGAGCGCCTGTCTCTTGGCGAGCTCGCCGACGCCGTCACGGCACTGGCCGACACGGCGCGAGCTGGCGCGACCACCCCGGCTAGGCTCGCCGGCGGAACCTTTACGATTTCGAACGTCGGAGTGTTCGGGGTCGACGCGGGCACGCCGATCATCAATCCGGGCGAGGCGGCGATACTCGCGACGGGCGCGATCCGACGGATGCCGTGGGAGCACCGCGGCGAGATCGCGCTTCGAGAGGTCATGACGCTCAGCCTCTCATTCGACCACCGGCTGGTCGATGGAGAGCAGGGCTCGCGGTTCCTGACGGACATCGGAGGGATTCTGGCGGAACCGGGGCGCGTGCTCGCGATGATCTGAGCTCGTGCGTGCGTCTGGCGCGCGCCTCGTCGGACGACCGGCGGGTCTGTCGCCCTCCAGTTGTGCAGGACGCCCGTCCTGCAGAACGGGAGGGTGTGGCGGGGTCGGACGTACCCCGTCCTGCAGAACGGGAGGGTGCGACGGAAACCTCGTCAGCTGTTGAGCGCGCCCAACGCCATCTTCTCGAGGATCGCGCGCATGTCGCGGGAGTGCCCGGTATGCGGCGTGGAATTGATGAGGCCGAACGTGGCGTGGGCCCGCGTGCGCAGCGAGGGCGCCGGAGCCTCGGGATGGATGCGGCTGAGCACGTCCACCCACAGCTCAACGTAGGCGCGTTGCAGTGCGCGAACCGTGTGACGGTCTTGCTCGGCGAGACTGTCGAGGTCCCGATCCTGCACCCGGATGACATCGGGATTGGTGAGGGCGAAGTCGACGTGGAAGGCGACCAGGGCGCGAAGGGCGGCAGCGGCGTCCGGCTGCCTCTCGACCACGCGCCATCCGCCGTCGTAGAGGCCCTCGCTCACGCCGACGAGTATCGCGGCCAGCACGGCCTGTTTTCCGCTGAAATGACGGTAGACCGCCGGACCGCTGACGCCGGCGGCGGCGCCGAGTTCCTCGATCGACACCCGGTCGAAGCCGCGCTCGGAAAACAGCCGGGCCGCGGCCTTCAGCAGCGCACTGCGGCGATCGGCCTTCGCGCGGCTGCGCAGCGTATCCGCGGTTTCCGTCATCCTCCCACTGTAGACAATTCAGTGAGCATCCATTAACCTAAATTGAGTTAGCAGAGATTAACCGGGCTGTCGATGGAGACGCGCGATGGAACCACTCGAGAGCCAGGTCGACTCCGGCAGCCCGACCTTCGCGGCGAACGAATCCGCCCAGCGGGAGCTCGTCGCGCAACTGAAGGATCACCTCCGCGCCGCGGCGCTCGGCGGCTCGGAGAAGGCGCGGCAACGCCACATCTCCCGCGGAAAGCTCCTGCCGCGCGAGCGCATCGAGGAGCTTCTCGACCAGGGCAGCCCTTTTCTGGAGATCGCGCCTCTCGCCGCAAACGGACTCTATGGCGACGAGGCACCCGGGGCCGGCGTGATCGCCGGTATCGGCCTCGTGCACGGCCGGCACGTCCTCGTGATCTCGAACGATGCAACGGTGAAGGGCGGCACGTATTTTCCGCTCACGGTCAAGAAACACCTTCGCGCTCAGGAGATCGCGCTCGAGAACCGTCTGCCGTGCATCTACCTCGTCGACTCCGGCGGCGCGTACCTGCCGATGCAGGACGAGGTCTTTCCCGACCGCGACCATTTCGGTCGGATCTTCTACAACCAGGCCCGGATGTCGGCGGCGAAGATCCCGCAGATCGCCTCCGTCATGGGCTCATGCACCGCTGGCGGAGCCTACGTTCCCGCGATGAGCGATGAGACCGTGATCGTGCGCGGCCAGGGCACGATCTTCCTCGGCGGGCCACCACTCGTGAAGGCAGCCATCGGGGAGATCGTCACGGCGGAGGAACTCGGCGGGGGCGAGGTGCACGCGCGGGTCTCCGGCGTCACGGACCACCTCGCGGATGACGACCGTCATGCGCTGCAGATCGTGCGAGACATCGTGGCCACGCTTCCCATGCCGGGGGCGCAGGCCTGGGATGTGATCGAGAGCCGCCCGCCTGCCGCCGACGAAAGCGAGCTCTACGGAGTCGTCCCGACCGACGTCCAGTCGCCGTACGAGGTGCGGGAGGTCATCGCCAGGCTCGTCGACGGCAGCGAATTCCACGAGTTCAAGAAGGAGTACGGCACGACCCTCGTGACGGGTTTCGCCCGCCTGCACGGGCATCCGATCGGCGTCGTCGCGAACAGCGGCGTTCTGTTCAGCGAGTCGGCACTCAAGGGAGCACACTTCATCGAGCTGTGCGACCAGCGTGGCATTCCACTCGTATTCCTCCAGAACATCTCCGGCTTCATGGTGGGCCGGGATGCCGAGGCAGGCGGAATCGCCAAGAACGGAGCCAAGATGGTTACCGCCGTCGCCACGACGAGGGTGCCGAAGCTCACGGTAGTCATCGGCGGATCGTTCGGCGCGGGCAACTATTCGATGGCGGGACGGGCGTACTCGCCGCGATTCCTCTGGATGTGGCCCGCCAGCCGCGTGTCGGTGATGGGCGGCGCGCAGGCCTCCTCGGTGCTCGCAACCGTGCGGCGTGACCAGCTCGGCGACGAATGGTCGGCGGAGGACCAGGCCGCGTTCGAGGCACCGATCCGCCAACAGTACGAGACACAGGGCAGTCCGTACTATTCGACGGCGCGGCTGTGGGACGACGGGATCATCGACCCCGCAGACACCAGGACGGTGCTCGGCCTCGCCCTCGATGTCTGTGCGACCGTGCCGCTGGAGAACAGCGCCTTCGGCATGTTCCGGATGTGACGGCCGCGATGTTCCGCACCGTACTCGTGGCCAATCGTGGCGAGATCGCCTGTCGCATCATGGGCACGCTGCGGAGGCTCGGCATCCGTTCCGTCGCCGTATACACGGAGACCGACCGGCACGCGAAGCACGTGACCATGGCGCATACGGCGATGCGGATCGAGAGCTATCTCGACCAGTCCTCGCTTCTCGACGCGGCGCGTCGCTCCGGTGCCGAAGCGATCCATCCCGGCTACGGTTTTCTCTCGGAGAACGCGGGCTTCGCGCGCGAGTGCGAGGCCGCGGGCATGGTCTTCATCGGCCCTGGCGCGGAGGCGCTGGAGACCATGGGCGACAAGATCCGCGCGAAGAACCACGTCGCGAAGCACGGCGTGCCGGTCATTCCGGGCATCGCGGAACCGGGCCTCAGCGACAGGCAACTGATGGATGCCGCGGACGTGATGGGCTATCCACTGCTGATCAAGCCGTCGGCGGGCGGCGGCGGCAAGGGGATGACGGCGGTCCAGCGCGCCGCCGAACTCGCCGACGCCATCGCCGCGTCCCGCCGGATCGCCCTCGCCGGCTTCGGCGACGACACTCTCTTTCTCGAACGGCTCGTATCGACCCCACGCCATATCGAGGTGCAGGTGCTCGCGGACGTCTACGGCACGGTGCTGCACCTGGGCGAGCGCGAGTGTTCGCTGCAGCGGCGCCACCAGAAGATCGTCGAGGAAGCACCATCCGTTCTGCTCGACGATCCGACGCGCGAGCGGATCGGCGAGGCGGCGTGCGAGGTTGCGCGCAGCATCCGGTACACGGGTGCCGGAACGATCGAATTCCTCGTGTCCAACGATGCGCCAGGCGAGTTCTTTTTCATGGAGATGAACACCCGGCTGCAGGTCGAACACGCCGTCACGGAAATGGTCACCGGCATCGACCTGGTCGAGTGGCAGCTGCGGATCGCGGCGGGCGAGCCGCTCGCCCTCCGGCAGCGCGACATCGCGTTCAACGGCCACGCGATCGAGGCGCGGCTCTACGCCGAGAATCCCTCCCGCGGCTTCCTTCCCTCGACCGGCACCGTTGTCGCCTTCGAGGAACCGTCGGGCGAGGGGGTGCGTGTCGACAGCGCGCTCGTCGACGGCCTCGAGGTCGGTTCGAGCTACGACCCGATGCTCGGCAAGATCATCGCCTGGGGCCGCGATCGTGCCGAGGCACTCGCGCGGCTCGACACAGCGCTCGCCACGACGACCGTGCTCGGCGTGCACACGAACCTCGAGTTCCTCCGTGCGCTGATCACGGATGCGGATGTGCGGGCCGGCCGTCTTGATACGGGCCTGATCGAGCGGATGCTGGGCGGCATCCGGTTCCGCGGTGTCGACGACGTGGCACTCGTAGCGGCCGCGCTCCACCTCCACGCCGCGCACTGGAACGGCGGGTCGCCCTGGCACCAGCCGAGCGGATGGCGCGTCGGCGAGCATCGGGCGACCCGTTACAGCTTCGCTGTGAGCGCCGCGGAGTCAACAGACGTATTCGTGACCGGGGCACCGGATGCCGCGCTGGTCCGGATCGGCGACGGGCCAGAGCATCACGCCAGCCTCGACGCCCGCCTCGAGCTCGACGGCATCCTCCATTCGCCGACTATCGCGAGGAGTGGGGACAGGATCTGGGTCTCGGAGCACGGCCTCGCCCGCGAACTGATGCTTCGCGACCGCGCGCAACAGCTCGCCGATCACCGCGCCACCCTCTCCAGGCCAGAAGGCTCGGCCGATCCGAACGTGCGCGCCCCGATGCCGGGCACCGTCGTCGTGGTCAGCGTCGCCTCGGGCGACACCGTCGCGGCCGGCCAGATCGTCCTCACCGTCGAGGCCATGAAGATGGAGCACAAGGTTCTCGCTCCGTTGGCCGGCGTCGTCACCGTCACCACCCGTCCGGGCGACCTGGTCAGGCTCGACCAGGTCGTCGCGCGCATAGAACCTCACGAAGGAGCGAAACCATGAGCGATGAACTCACCGATGACCAGCAGACGATCAGCGACACGGTACGCGAGTTCGCGGAAACGGTCGTCGCCCCCGTCGCCGCGAAGCATGACGCTGAGCACAGTTTTCCCTATGAGATCGTCGCGCAGATGGCCGACCTCGGGCTTTTCGGGCTGCCGTTTCCGAAGGAACTGGGCGGTCAGGGCAAGGACTACTTCTCGCTGTGCCTCGCGGTCGAACAGCTCGGCCGGGTCGACCAGAGCGTCGCGGTGACCCTGGAGGCTGGCGTCGGGCTCGGCGCGATGCCGGTGTTCCGTCGCGGCACCGAGGCCCAGAAGCAGGAGTGGATGCCGCAGCTCGCGAGCGGCAGGGCGCTCGCCGGCTTCGGCCTGACCGAGGCGGACGCCGGATCGGACGCCGCGGGCACCAAGACGACCGCGACCCTCGATGGCGGCGAATGGCTCATCAACGGAACCAAGCAGTTCATCACCAACTCCGGCACCGACATCACCCGTCTGGTCACCATCACCGCCGTCACCGGAGCGTCGACCCGCGAGGACGGCTCGACGAAGAAGGAGCTCTCGGCGATCCTCGTCCCGACGCCGATCGCGGGTTTCACGGTCGAACCGGGATACGACAAGGTCGGCTGGCATGCCTCGGACACCCATCCGCTGACCCTGACGGATGTGCGCGTGCCGGAGGACAACCTGCTCGGCGAGCGCGGTCGCGGGTATGCCAACTTCGTGCAGACGCTCGACGAGGGGCGGATCGCCGTCGCGGCACTCGCCACCGGCGCGGCGCAGGGCTGCCTCGACGAGTCGGTCCGCTACGCGAAGACGCGCAACGTCTTCGGCCGGAGCATCGGCTCGAACCAGTCGATCTCCTTCAAGATCGCCAGGATGCAGGCCCGTGTCCATACCGCTCGTCTCGCCTACTATGACGCGGCTTCTCGCATGGTCGCGGGCAGGCCGTTCAAGGCACAGGCGTCCATCGCCAAGCTGGTCGCGGGCGAGGCCGCCATGGACAATGCTCGCGACGCCACCCAGATCTTCGGCGGCTATGGTTTCCTCAACGAGAATCCGGTGGCGCGGCAGTACCGCGACTCGAAGATTCTCGAGATCGGCGAGGGGACCACCGAGGTGCAGCTCATGGTCATCGCCCGCGAACTCGGATTCTGAAAGGTCACCCCATGATCGACAAAGTGGTCGGCAGCGCGGCCGAAGCCGTCGCCGACATCCCCTCCGGCGCATCCGTCGCCGTCGGCGGGTTCGGGCTGTGCGGCATCCCGGTCTCGCTCATCGCCGCGCTGCACGCACAGGGCACGACGGATCTCGAGACCATCAGCAACAATTGCGGTGTGGACGACTGGGGACTCGGGATCCTCTTGAGCGATCACCGCATTCGGCGCACCATCAGTTCCTACGTCGGCGAGAACAAGGAGTTCGCACGGCAGTTCCTCGCCGGCGAGCTCGAGGTGGAGCTGACACCCCAGGGAACTCTCGCCGAGAAGCTGCGCGCCGGCGGGGCGGGAATTCCGGCGTTCTACACGCCCGCGGGGGTCGGCACCCAGGTGAGCGAGGGAGGGCTGCCGCAGCGGTACGACGCTTCGGGGGGTGTCGCCGTGGCATCCGCACGCAAGGAGGTTCGCGTGTTCCACGGCGACGAGTTCGTGCTCGAACTCTCGGTGACCCCGGATTTCGCGCTCGTGCACGCGGCCGAAGGGGACCGCTACGGCAACCTCCGCTATCACGCGACCGCGATGAACTTCAATCCGCTCGCGGCGATGTCGGGCCGCATCACGATCGCCGAGGTCGAGCGGCTGGTCGAGCCGGAAGACCTCGACCCAGAGCACATCCACACGCCGGGGATCTTCGTGCAGCGGGTCGTGGTTGCCGAGAGCTCCGAGAAACGCATCGAGAAACGAACCGTCGCGCTCACGGGGGAGAGGTCACGATGAGCCTCACCAGGTATGAGCTCGCCGCGCGGGTGGCCCGGGAGCTCGGCAACGGCCAGTATGTGAACCTCGGCATCGGGATGCCGACCCTCGTGCCCAACTACATTCCGGATGACGTCGAGGTCGTCCTGCACTCCGAGAACGGCCTGCTGGGCGTGGGCCCGTACCCGTCGGAGGACCTGGTCGATCCCGACCTGATCAATGCGGGAAAGGAGACGGTGACCGTGACGACCGGCGCATCCTTCTTCGACTCCGCGGCATCCTTCGGCATGGTCAGGGGCGGGCATGTCGATGTCGCGGTGCTCGGCGCGATGGAGGTCGCGGCGAACGGGGACCTGGCGAACTGGATGGTCCCGGGCAAGATGGTGAAGGGCATGGGCGGGGCCATGGACCTCGTGTTCGGCGCCAAGAAGGTCATCGTGATGATGGAGCACGTCGACCGGGAGGGGCATCCGAAGATCGTAGAGAGGTGCACGCTGCCGCTCACCGGGAAGGCCTGCGTCGATCGCATCATCACCGACCTCGCGGTGATCGATGTGGTGACGGAGCAGGACGGCGCCAAGTCGTTGCTGCTGGTCGAACTCGCGCCCGGTGTGCGTGTCGCCGACGTCGTCGCCGCGACCGGAGCACCGCTGCGGATCCTGCCGGAACTGGTCCTCCAGGGGAGCACCTCGTGACCGAGAAGACCGTCGAGCAGCGCGGCCTCTACTACGAGGAATTCGAGTTGGGAACGCGTTACCTGCACCGCCCGGGACGAACGGTCACAGAGGCGGACAACGTCGCCTTCACGACGATGACCATGAACACGCAGGCACTCCATCTCGACGCCGCGTGGTCGGCCACGCAGCCCTTCGGACAGCGACTGGTCAACTCGATGTTCACCCTCGCGACCCTCGTGGGCAGCTCGGTCGCGCAGCTCACCCAGGGCACTCTGGTCGCGAATCTCGGATTCTCGGAGGTGACCTTTCCGGCCCCGCTCTTCCACGGCGACACGATGTACTCGGAGACGGTCGTCGACGATAAGCGTCTGTCGTCCTCGCGGCCGGGCCAGGGAATCGTCACCCTTCGACACACCGCGCGCAACCAGGACGGCGTGATCGTGGCGACTGCGGTGCGCTCGGCGCTGGTCTGGTGTGCTCCATGAGCTTCGGACTCGGGCCTGCGTTGCTGTTCTGCCCGGCCGATCGGCCGGAGCGCTTCGCGAAGGCCGCTGCCCGGGCGGATGCGGTCATCCTCGACCTCGAGGATGCCGTGGCTCCCGGCGACAAAACCGCGGCCCGTGCGGCGCTCCTCGCGAACCCGCTCGATCCCGATCGCACGATCGTGCGGGTCAACCCGGCTGACACCGAAGACTTCTCGCTCGACCTAGCCGCGTTGGCCGGCACCCGATACCGCACGGTGATGCTGGCGAAGACAGGCGGCGTCGCGCAGGTCGAGCGCCTGCGCGGATTCGCGGTGATCGCCCTCTGCGAGACCGCAGCGGGCGTTCTGGCCGCGCCGACGGTTGCCGCTTCGCCCGGGGTCGTCGCGCTGATGTGGGGCGCGGAGGATCTCGTCGCCTCCCTCGGCGGAATGTCGAGCCGGTTCGCGGACGGGCGATATCGCAGCGTCGCCGCACACGCCCGATCGACCGTGTTGCTCGCGGCCGCGGCATCCGGCAAGGCGGCGATCGACGCCGTGCATCTCGACATCGCCGACACCGCCGGGCTCGAAATGGAGGCTCGGGATGCCGCGGCCGTCGGCTTCGTCGCGACGGCCTGCATCCATCCGAGCCAGGTGGCGGTCATCCGGATGGCCTATGCGCCGATGACGGAGGAACTGGACGCGGCACGCGCGCTCCTCGCCGCCGCGGTGGGCCAGCGCGGTGTCTTCCGGTTCGACGGGCGGATGGTCGACGGGCCCGTGCTGCGCCACGCCGAGCAGATCGTTCGGCGCGCGCGCGACTAACTCCGACCGCGGATTCGCTGGCCGAGCGCTTCTGCCGCGTTCTTCGTCGCGCGCCCCAGCTGTCGCCACTGCCGCTCGTCGACCGTGGAACCGCGGAACGTGAGTCCGATCGCCGCCGTCGGATAGCGATTGCGGTCGTGCACCGCCGCCGCGACCGACCCGTACTCAGGGGTGATGTCGCCATCCTCGATCGCCCAGCCGCGCTCTCTCGTGGCGGCCAGAACGCCGTCGAGTTCATCGGTCGTGACGGGACCCGGCCCGGATCTGGTCGGCAGGGTCTGCCCGAGCGGATAGCTCGCGCGCAGCTGATCCAGCGGCACGTCGGCGAGCATGGCCCGCCCGGTGGCCGTGAGATGGGCGGGGAGGCGCACTCCGATGCTCGTGACGACGGCCGGCGCACCGGGTGCGGCGATTTTCGAGGCGTAGACGACATCCGCGTGCTGAAGCACTCCGAGGTGAGCCACGATCGGCAATCGAGTCTCGGCGACGAGGCGTTCGAGGATGGGGCGCGCGAGTTGGCCGAGCGCATTCGATCGCAGCACGGACGAGCCGATGTCCGAGACCAGCGGGCTCAGCAGCCAGGCCTGGTTTTCGGGGGAGTGGAGCAGAAAACCCTCCTCACGCATCACATTGAGCAGGTGATAGACGGTCGAGCGCGGCAGACCGAGGTCGCGGCTCGCGGTCGACGCCCGGACCGGCCCACTGTGGCCGGCGAGGTACATGATGAGCCGCAGCGCGTGGCGAGCGGCGGGGACCTCGCTCAATTGGACTCCAATGTCTGGTATCCCAGACACCTTATCGCCGAAATGCGCGCGCTGGACCGCTCATCCCGGTCTAATGAGACCCATGGATACCGTCGAGGTGAAAGTCGGAGCCCTGAGTTTCGCTGAGGTCGTCGCCGTCGCACGCGGGGGCGCGACGGTTCGAATCAGCCCGGAATCGTTGGCAGCAATGACCGAGAGCCGCGACATCATCGAGGCGCTCGCCTCGGACACCCGACCGCACTATGGCGTGTCGACGGGCTTCGGTGCCCTCGCCACGAAGCAGATTGCGCCGGAGTTGCGCGCCCAGCTGCAGCGATCGCTGATCCGCAGTCACGCCGCCGGATCCGGACCGGAGGTCGAGCGCGAGGTCGTTCGGGCGCTGATGCTTCTGCGCCTGTCCACGCTCGCGACCGGGCGAACCGGCGTGCGACCCGTCGTGGCCGAGACCTATGCCGCAGCGCTCAACGCCGGTATCACGCCCGTCGTCTTCGAATTCGGCAGCCTCGGCTGCTCCGGCGACCTGGCCCCGCTGGCGCACTGCGCCATCGCCCTGCTGGGCGAGGGCGAAGTGCGGGATGCCGGCGGCGCTCTCGTTACCGCGAACGACGCGCTCGCGGCGGCTGGCATCCGCCCCCTCGTCCTGCGTGAAAAAGAGGGACTGGCGCTCATCAACGGCACGGACGGCATGCTCGGGATGCTCGTGCTGGCCATTACCGACCTGCGGGCACTCGTCACGACCGCCGACCTCGCGGCGGCGATGAGCGTCGAAGGTTTGACCGGCACCGATGCTGTCTTCGCGGCCGACCTGCAGGCGCTGCGTCCGCATCCTGGGCAGCGCGAGTCGGCCGCCAACATGCGTGCCGTGCTCGCCGGTTCGAGCATGATCTCGCACCCGGAGGGCTTCACGAGGGTGCAGGACGCCTATTCCCTTCGTTGCGCTCCGCAGGTGCACGGGGCCGCCCGCGACACGATCGACCACGCCGCAGCCGTCGCCGCGCGCGAGCTCGCCTCCGCCGTCGACAACCCGGTCGTGACCCTGGACGGCCGGGTCGAGTCGAACGGAAACTTTCACGGGGCCCCGGTCGGCTACGTTCTCGATTTCCTCGCGATCGTCACCGCAGATCTCGCGAGCATGAGCGAGCGCCGCACAGACCGGTTTCTCGACGTCGCCCGCAATCACGGGCTGAACGCCTTCCTCGCCGACGACCCGGGGGTCGACTCCGGACACATGATCGCGCAGTACACGCAGGCGGGAATCGTGAGCGAACTCAAACGGCTGGCGGTTCCGGCATCCGTCGACTCGATCCCCTCGTCGGCCATGCAGGAGGATCACGTCTCGATGGGCTGGGGCGCGGCCCGAAAACTGCGTCGTTCGATCGACGGCCTGAGCAGGGTGATCGCGATCGAACTGCTCACCGCGGCCCGCGCCATGGACATGCGGGCGCCGCTCACGCCGTCCGCGGCGTCGGCGGCGGTCGTCGCACGGCTGCGGACGGTCGTGCCGGGGCCCGGCACCGATCGCTATCTGGCCCCCGACATCGCGAATGCACACGCCATGGTGCTCGACGGATCGCTGCTCGCCGCCGCCGCATCCGTGGTCTCCGAAACCGGAGGAGAACTCCGATGAGCGGACCGCGCCCCGTTCGCGCCTTTCGCGGCACTGAGCTCAACACACTGGGCTGGCCCCAGGAGGCCGCGCTGCGGATGCTCCAGAACAACCTCGACCCAGAGGTCGCCGAGCATCCAGACAAGCTCGTCGTCTACGGCGGTACGGGCAAGGCCGCGCGAGACTGGAACAGCTACGACGCGCTCGTGCGCACGTTGACGACGCTGAAGAACGACGAGACGATGCTCGTGCAGTCCGGAAAGCCGGTCGGCGTCATGCGCACGCACGAGTGGGCGCCTCGCGTGCTCCTGGCCAACTCGAACCTCGTCGGCGACTGGGCCAACTGGGACGAGTTCCGCCGCCTGGAGCAACTCGGCCTCACGATGTACGGGCAGATGACGGCCGGCTCGTGGATCTACATCGGCACCCAGGGAATCCTGCAGGGCACTTACGAGACCTTCGCCGCCGTCGCCGCCAAGCGCTTCGGCGGGACCCTGGCCGGAACGATCACCCTCACGGGGGGCCTCGGAGGCATGGGGGGCGCGCAACCGCTCGCCGTCACGATGAACGACGGCGTCGCCATCGTCGTGGAGGTCGACCCCAGCCGGATAGCCCGTCGCATCGAGCACGGCTACCTCGACGTCGAAGCAGTCACCATCGACGAAGCACTCGAATTCGCCTACCACGCGCGCGATGCGAGGAAGGCTCTGTCGATTGGCCTGCTCGGCAACGCCGCATCCGTTTTTCCCGAACTGCTCGCGCGCGGCGCGGAGATCGACATCGTGACCGACCAGACCAGCGCACACGATCCGCTGGCGTACCTGCCCCTCGAGTACTCCTTCGACGAGTGGCAGCAGAGGCGCGACGCGGATCCGATCGGTTTCGCGGACGCGTCGCGGCACTCGATGGCGAAGCAGGTTGAGGCGATGGTGGGCTTCCAGGGGATCGGTGCCGAGGTCTTCGACTACGGCAACAACATCCGCACCGAGGCGAAGGCCGCGGGGTTCGCCGACGCCTTCGCCTTCCCCGGGTTCGTGCCCGCGTACATCCGACCGCTGTTCTCGCAGGGCAATGGACCGTTCCGCTGGGCCGCCCTGAGCGGTGACCCGGAAGACATCTACGCGACCGACCGCGCCGTGCTCGAGCTGTTTCCCGAGAACGAGTCGCTCGCCAAGTGGATCGGGATGGCGCGTGAGCGGGTGCATTTCCAGGGTCTACCGGCTCGCATCTGCTGGCTGGGTTACGGCGAACGGGACCGCGCGGGACTGCGTTTCAACGAGATGGTGGCCTCCGGCGAGCTCTCGGCGCCCGTGGTGATCGGCCGGGACCACCTCGACTCCGGCTCCGTGGCCTCGCCCTATCGCGAGACCGAGGCGATGAAGGACGGATCGGATGCGATCGCCGACTGGCCGCTGCTCAACGCCCTCCTCAACACGGCATCCGGTGCCACCTGGGTGTCGATCCACCACGGCGGCGGTGTCGGCATCGGTCGCTCGATCCACGCCGGCCAGGTCACCGTTGCCGACGGCACCGCGCTCGCGGCGGAGAAGCTCGCGCGGGTGCTGAGCAACGACCCGGGCATGGGCGTCATCCGTCACGTGGACGCCGGCTACGACGAGGCGATAGACACTGCCCGCCGGCTGGGAGTGCGCGTTCCCATGAGCGAGGAGTGATGGCGCTCTCGACGGACGCCCGGTGGCTCCGGGCCGGAGATTGGCCGGCACAGACCGGGGAGCGCGTCGACCTCGCGCTGATCGGCATCCCCACCTGGCGCACGTCGCTGTCGGCCACTGGAGCGGCGGCCACACCCGCCGCGGTGCGGATGGCGCTGCGGTACTACAGCCAGTTCCTCTCGCCCGATCGCGCGCTCACGGGCGGCGGGCAGCTGTCGTTCCGTGCCGCGGACTGGGGCGACATCGACGACCCGGATGCCGCGCAAGGCGCGGCGGTCGCCGCGGTCGCCGCGGCCGCGGGGCTATCGCGCCTCGTCGTCGCGCTCGGCGGAGACAACGCGGCGACGGTCCCGGCCGCCATCGGCACCTGGGGCGCTCGGATCGGCACGGCGGGACTCGTCACGCTCGACGCCCACCACGACCTGCGGGACGGCGTGAACAACGGCTCACCCGTGCGCAGGCTCGTCGAGGCGGGGCTCGCCGGCGGTCGGGTCGTGCAGGTCGGGATCGCCGACTTCGTGAACTCGGCAGAGTATTCGGCGCGCGCAGCAGACTTCGGCGTTACCGTGATCCACCGCGACGAGCTGCACCGTCGGCCCATGACCGATGTCATGGCGGAGGCGCTCGAGATCGCCGGTTCGGCGGGGGGACCGATCCACGTCGATGTGGACGTCGATGTCTGCGATCGCTCGGTTGCGCCGGCCTGCCCGGCATCCGTCCCTGGCGGCATCTCGGCCTGGGAACTCCGCGCCGCCGCTCGCATCGCCGGCGGTCATGCCGCGGTCGAATCCATCGACTTCGCCGAGGTCGATTCGACCGCCGACAGCCCGGACGGTCGCACCGTTCGCCTGGTGGCCCTGTGCGTGCTCGAGGTCGCCGCCGGGTTGGCGCGACGATGACGAGCACCCTCATCGAGAGAATCGGTCTGCTCGTGACCAACGATCCCGCTCGGGGCGAGTTGACCGCCGAACGGGAGAACGCGGCGATAGTCGTCGAGAACGGCCTGATCGCCTGGGTGGGAGATTCCGATCGGGCACCCGCGGCCGACGAGCGCGTCGACGTTGACGGTCGCTGCGTCGTCCCCGGCTTCGTCGACAGCCACAGTCACCTCGTGTTCGCCGGGGATCGTACCGACGAATTCGAGCACCGCATGACCGGGCATGCATATGCCGCCGACGGCATCCGTCGCACGGTCGCCGCCACCCGCGCGGCCTCCGACGACGATTTACTCGGCAGGGCGACGCGTCTCGTCGCCGAGATGCGGGCTCAGGGCACCACGACCGTGGAGATCAAGAGCGGCTACGGCCTCACGGTGGCCGACGAAGCCCGGTCGCTCCGCCTCGCGGCGCGGTTGACGCCTGAGACCACCTACCTCGGGGCGCATGTCGTGCCGTCGGAGTTCGCCGACGATCCAGCCGGTTATGTCGATCTGGTCACCGGCGCGATGCTCGAGGCCTGTGCTCCGCACGCGCGCTGGATCGACGTGTTCTGCGAGACGGGAGCGTTCGACGAAGACCAGGCCCGCGCCATCCTCACCGCAGGCCAGGCCAGCGGACTCGGTGCACGCATGCACGCGGCCCAGTTGGCGTCATCGGGCGGCGTGGCGCTCGCCGTGGAACTCGGAGCGGCCAGCGTCGACCACTGCGCCTTCCTGAAGCCGTCGGATGTCGACGCATTGGCTGCGGGGAACACGGCCGCCACCCTGCTTCCCGGCGTCGAATTCTCGACCCGCCAGCCCTATCCGGACGCCCGTCGCCTTATCGACGCGGGCGTCACCGTCGCGATCGCCACCGACTGCAACCCCGGTTCGAGTTACACCTCGTCGATGCCGTTCTGCATCGCCCTGGCCGTGCGAGACCTGGGGATGAGTTCCGCGGAAGCCCTCTGGTCGGCGACCGCCGGTGGCGCACGCGCCCTGTGGCGCGACGACGTCGGAGTCGTCGCCGTCGGCAAACGCGCCGACCTCGTCGTTCTCGACGCCCCAAGCTATGTGCATCTGGCCTATCGGCCGGGAGTGCCGCTGGTGGGACAGGTCTTCACGAGCTAGGGCTCGCGTCGATGGTCGTGCCAAATGAAGGAGATCTGTGCCCCGGTGGCGACTCGTTCCCGAAGATTCGGGAGGTCCAGGGCGAGGGTTCCTTCATTTGGCACTGGACGCGCACACCTGTCGACTTGGGCGGGACGGTCGGCGGCGCCTACTCGTCGAAGCTGTTCACCATCGCGTGTGCGGCCCGGTCGAGGTATCCCCACAGGGTGGCGTCGTCGAGTGGGGCGAGCTCGAGGCTGTCGACCGCTGAACGCATGTGGGAAAGCCAGCGATCGCGTGCATCCGGGTTCACCCTGAACGGCAGGTGTCGCATGCGCAGGCGGGGGTGGCCGCGCTGCTCGGAATAGGTACCGGGCCCGCCCCAGTATTGCTCGAGAAACGCCGTCAGACGCTGGATCGCACCCTCGAGATCCTCGGCCGGATACATCGGGAGCAGCACGGGATCCGCTTCGATCCCCTCGTAGAACCGGCGCACGAGCTTCTCGAAAGTCGGCCTGCCGCCGATCTTGTCGTAGAAGTTGCCCGCAGCGGCGTCCCCGTGCTCGCTGACGCGGAGGGTGACGGGGTTCGTCTGCCCGCGCGGTGTCGATTCGTCGCTCATGCGCCCGGCTTTCGCGGGGGCTTCGGGCTCTCCGTGGACGCGATCGGGTCGGGTCGCGTGCGGGGAGGACGACTGCCGGTGATGCTCTCCGCGCTGTCGAAGCCGCTCAGCACGACCGCGGTGAGGCTGGGCAGCTGGATGCCCATCTCGTCGAGTGTTGCCTTGAGCCTGGCCCGAAGATCCCTGGCGACGTCGTCCTTGCTGCCCGGACGCGTCTTCATCACGAGTCGGATCACGATGGCCTCGGCCGAGATCGACTCGATACCCCAGATCTCCGGCTTCTCGAGGATGCGACTACGCCATTTCGTGTTGGTGGCCATGTCGGATGCCGTCGCCAGCATCCTCTCCTGCACCGCCTCCACGTCCGCGTCGTACGGCACGGCGAGGTCGATGATCACGCGCGACCAGCCCTGGGACATGTTGCCCACGCGCAGGATCTCGCCATTGCGCACGAACCAGACGGTGCCGTTGACATCGCGCAACTGGGTGACCCGGATGCCGACCGACTCGACCATGCCCGTCGCGAACCCGGTGTCCACCACATCGCCGACGCCGAGCTGGTCCTCGGCGACCATGAACAGGCCGTTGAGCACGTCTTTCACGATGTTCTGGGCCCCGAACCCGAGGCCGGCGCCGATTGCCGCGGTGATCAGCGCGAACGAGCCGATGATGTTCGCGTCGATCGTCGTGACCACGAGCAGCAGAGAAACGATGACCAGCACGACCGCGACGATGTTGTTGAGTACGCTTCCGAGCGTTCGGGTGCGCTGCACGAGGCGAACCGCGCTCAGCGGGGAGGCGACCAGCGCCTGCGTGTCATCCACGCTCTGCCGCTTCTTAACCCCGTTGACGATGCGTCTGACGATGCGATCGATGACGAACCGCAGTACGACGCGGAGCACAACCGCGATGACGATGATCGTGAGGATCCGAAAGGCTTTTCCATAGAGCGACGCCGGGTCGAAGAGGTTCTGCCAAAACGTGGTCCAGGTCATCGGTCGTCTTCTCCCTTCAAAGCTTCGAGTCTATTCGGGGCACGCTGGGCGAACCGTCCGCCCGCTGGCGACGCGTCTGCTAGTCGGCGTCCCTCGCCTGCACCCGCAACGCGCGTTCGACGCCGGCGAGGTTCTCCGTGACCAGGCGACGAAGCGCCGGGATGTCGGGGTTCGCATCCAGCCACGCCCTCGTCGCGTCGACCAGGGCCTGTGAGGCGAGCGGCGACGGGTAGAGGCCCACGACGATGTATTCGGCGATCTTGTAGCTGCGGTTCCTCCAGATATCGTTCAGCGCCGCGAAGTACGGCTCGACGAGCGACTCGAGCGAGGTCGGGTCGTTCGTGTGCAGGTAACCGAGCGTCACGTTGCGCACGATCGCATTGGGCAGGTCCGCCGAACCCACGAGGGAGTCGAAGGCAGCACGCTTTCCCTCGGGCGTGGGGAAGGTCGCGCGAGCGCGCGCCGCGGCCTGCTGACCATTCGAGGTGTTGTCTCTGTCGAGAGAGGCCTGGATGTCCGCATCCGTCGCCGCTCCCGCGAGCACCAGGCCCTCGAGCAGTTCCCAGCCGAGGTCGGTGTCGATCTCGAGGCCGTCGAGCGGCGCGCTGCCGCCGATGAGGCCGCGTAGATCGGCGACGTGCTGGTCCGTCGAGGCAATGCCCGCAAAGAACTTCACAAACTGGAACTGGGCGTCAGAACCAGCGTCGGCTGCTCGGGCCAGCGCCCAAAGCCGATCGCCGACCTCTCGGACGGTTGCCTCGCGTTTGGCCGGCGCGACGTACATGCGCGCGACGGTGCCGAGCTGCGAGAGCGTGGTGCGCATCGTCGTGCTCTCGGTCTCACTCGCGATGTTTCCGAGCACGAGGCGCACGTAGTCGCTCGCCTTCGACTCGGCGTCGCGGGTCGCATCCCACACCGCGCCCCAGACGAGCGAGCGAGCGAGCGGGTTCTCGATGGCTTTCAGATGCTCGATCGCGACGGCGAGCGAATCGTCGTCGAGTCGGATCTTCGCGTAGGCGAGGTCGTCGTCGTTGATCAGTACGAGCGCGGGCTTGACGCGGCCGACGAGGTCCGCAACCTCGGTGCGCTCCCCGTCGACGTCGAGTTCCACCTGGTGCACGCGCACCAGCTTGCCGTCGACCAGGTCATAGAGTCCGACCGCCAGACGGTGCGGTCGGATCGTCGGGTAGTCGGATGTCGCGGACTGCAGAATCGCGAACGCCGTCATGGTTCCCGTGGCATCCGTCTCGATCTGCGGGCGCAGGGTGTTCACGCCTGCCGTCTCGAGCCAGAGGCTGGACCACACGCTCAGGTCGCGCCCGCTCGTCACCTCGAGTTCGGCGAGCAGATCGGCGAGTTCCGTGTTTCCGTAGGCGTTCTTCGCGAAGTAGGCGGCGACGCCGGCGAAGAATGCGTCGATTCCCACCCACGCGACGAGCTGCTTGAGCACCGATCCGCCCTTGGCGTAGGTGATTCCGTCGAAGTTGACCTGGACATCCTCGAGATCGTTGATGGTCGCGACCACCGGGTGCGTCGACGGCAGCTGGTCCTGTCGGTAGGCCCAGCTCTTCTCCATCGCCTGGAAGGTCGTCCAGGCCTCGGTCCACTCGGTGGCTTCGGCGGTGGCTATGGTCGAGGCCCACTCGGCGAAGGACTCGTTGAGCCAGAGGTCGTTCCACCACTTCATGGTCACGAGGTCGCCGAACCACATGTGGGCGAGTTCGTGGAGAATCGTGACGACCCGCCGCTCCTTGATCGCGTCCGTCACCTTCGAGCGGAAGACATAGGTCTCGGTGAAGGTGATCGCGCCGGCATTCTCCATCGCGCCAGCGTTGAATTCCGGGACGAAGAGTTGATCGTATTTGGCGAAGGGATACGCGTGGTCGAACTTCTTCTCGTAATAGGCGAAGCCCTGGCGGGTCTTCTCGAAGATGTAGTCGGCATCCATGTACTGGCTGAGGGATTTGCGAGAGAAAATGCCGAGGGGGATGACTCGGCCACTGCTCGACGTCAGTTCGCTGCGCACCGCGGCGTAGGGCCCGGCGACGAGCGCGGTGACGTAGCTGGAGAGCACCGGGGTCGGATCGAAGCTCCATGTGGCGGTCGCCGGACCGGACTCGTCGACGACCACGGGCACCGGCGTGGGGGAGTTGCTCACGACCTCCCAGTAGGCGGGAGCGGTGACGGTGAACGCGAACGTCGCCTTCAGGTCGGGTTGTTCGAACACGGCGAACACTCGCCGGGAGTCCGGCACCTCGAACTGCGTGTACAGGTACACCTCGTCATCGACCGGGTCGACGAAGCGGTGAAGGCCTTCACCCGTGTTGGTGTATTCGGCATCCGCGACGACGGTGAGCACGTTCTGGTCCTCGAGCCCGTCGAGCTGGATACGCACACCGTCGCTCACCGCCGCAGGGTCGAGGAAGACGCCGTTGAGGTTCACCGAGTGCACCGTGCGCGTGAGCGCATCGATGAAAGTGGATGCCCCGGCCCTAGCCGAGAAGGTGACGACGGTGGTGCTGCGGAACACCTCGCTGCCGGTGGTGAGGTCGAGTGTGATGTCGTAGTTTTCGACATCGATGAGAGCCTTTCGCTCCTGCGCCTCGATACGGGTGAGGTTCTCTCCTGGCACCAGTGTGCTCCTTCTGCGTCGACGGATCGTGTCCGACAGCCAGCCTAATGGGCGGGTCGGACGCGAGGTCGGAGAAGGTCAGCCCACCGGTTGGAGAGCGAGCGCGGGAACCTCGACACGTGGCCGACAGTCATCGATTGCAGCGACCAGCAGTCGCCGCATCCGTGCGTCCGCGTCGGGTACGCAGGCTTCCGCGATCCCGACGACCGAGGTGCGGACGACCGCTTCGCACAGGCGCTCGACCGATCGCGGGTTGAGCGGACCGACGGCCGCGATGTACTGGCGAGCCCACTTCGTCGAGCTGGGTACAGAGGAAAGCGCTTCTCGCACCAGCTCGATGGCCTCCGTTTGGCGGGAGCCGTCGAGCAGCTCCTCGCAGCGGATCAGGCCGGCGGCGAGAGCGCGCTGGCGACCTTCGCTCGCAATCGGCACGGCTTCGCTCGCCGCCCTGACGGCGACGACGACATCGGTGTCCTCGTCGCCGAGGAGCCCGATCACCGAGGGGATCAGCGTGACGAGTTCGCCGCGCGCGGCGTTCGACGTGCAGTCGTTGACGGCCCTGGCGAGGGAGCCGAGGGCGGGATGGGTGCATGCAGGGTGGTCGCTCCACCTCTCGCCGGCCAGCAGCGACGCGTACTCCATGAAGCAGGCGCCGCGCTTCGGGTTGTGGTGTCTGCCGCGCGAGAGCACGGGCATGAGCTCCGGGGTACTGATTCTTGGGGACATTTCTTCCTCCCACCACTGGTGCTGCTGTCCATCAAGTTTCCTCCCACTTCGCCTGCGAATCCAGAGTTGCGCCGGAAAATCCTGCCCGCCCCATTCGCTTCCGGCGTCGAGTCGCGCTCTTCTGCCGTATTTCGCCCTCCGCGGCGACAGAAGGAGGCAAGTCAGCCCGGGCGGCCGGTCACGCTGGCTAGTCTTGGGGAGTGGCCAGCACGGTTTTCGAACGTTCCGTACCCGATGCGCGACTCGTGGACGATTCGCTGGCGGATGCGCGGCTGAAGCCGTTCTGGCTGGACGATCTGCGCGCCCCCACCCGATTTCCCCGCTACCGGGGCACCCGCGACGTCGACCTGGCGGTGGTCGGTGCTGGCTACACCGGCCTCTGGACCGCGCTGCAGGCGAAGGAGCGCGATCCGGGACTCCGCGTCGCCGTGGTCGAGGGCAGGACGGTCGGCTGGGCGGCGTCGGGCCGCAACGGCGGCTTCTGCGAGGCCTCGCTCACCCACGGCGCCTCGAACGGACTCAACCGGTTTCCCCGGGAATTCGTGCAACTCGATCGGCTCGGCCTGGTGAACCTCGATGAGATCGAGGAGACGGTGGCGCGGCTCGGCCTGGATTGCGACTTCGAGCGCACGGGATCGCTCGCAGTCGCCACGGAGGACTATCAGCTGAAGGAATTGAAGGACGCCCACGATGGCGAAAGCGAGCTGTATTTCGACGCGGAGCGCATCCGCGGACTACTGGATTCGACGACGTATCGCGGCGGTCTCTGGAGCAGGCGCGCCACGGCAATGCTCCACCCCGCGAAGCTCGCCGCTGAGCTCGCGCGCGCCTGCGTCGAGGCCGGCGTCGAGATCTTCGAACGATCGCCGGTGCGGGGTCTCGACAGCGAGCTGCCGCTGAGCCCCGTGACCCTCACCACGGACGGCGGGTTCCTGCACGCCGACCGGGTCGCGCTTGCCACCAACGCATTCCCCTCGCTGCTCAAGCGCTACCGGCTGCACACCGTTCCGGTCTATGACTACGTGCTCATGACCGAGCCGTTGACGGACGCCCAGCTCGCCTCGATCGGATGGGGCGGCCGCCAGGGCGTCGCCGACACCGCGAACCAGTTCCACTACTACCGGCTGAGCGCCGACAATCGCATCCTCTGGGGCGGGTACGACGCGGTGTACCACTACGGAGGCCGCATCCGCCCCGCGTACGAGGATCGGCCAGCGACGTTCCGCAGGCTCGCGAGCCACTTCTTCACGACCTTCCCGCAGCTGGAGGGCCTGCACTTCAGCCACCGCTGGTCCGGCGTCATCGACACGAGCAGCCGATTCTGCGCCTTCTACGGGCTTGCGCGCCGGGGTCGCGTCGCCTACGCCGCCGGGTTCACGGGCCTCGGCGTCGCCGCGAGCCGCTTCGCCGCCAATGTGATGCTCGACCACCTCGCCGGGGAGACCACCGAGCGCACCTCGCTGGACATGGTGCGCTCGACCCCGCTGCCCTTTCCCCCCGAGCCCGCGGCGTACGCCGGAGTCCAGGCGACCAGATGGGCGCTCGATCAGGCTGACCACAACGGCGGAAGGCGCAACCTGCTTTTGAAGTCGCTGGACGCCGCAGGGCTCGGCTTCGACTCCTGATGCGGGTGTCACTCGCCACTGCTACGGTGCCGACATGAAACAACGAGACCTTTTCCTGATGGCCGACGCGGCGCTGCGCGACGTGATCGACATGCTCGACCTCGACCAGCTCGACCTCCCTGCCCCGGCCGAGTGGTCGCGCAAGGAGAAACCGACGCTGCGTGACATCCTCGCGGCGCATGCCTACGACGAGGCTTGGGTGCCCGACGTGCTCGCAGGGCACACGATCGCCGAGGTCGGCGACCGGCACAACGGCGACCTCCTCGGCGACGACCCGATCCGCAGCTATGACGATCTCAACGACGCGGCGACGGAGGCCGCAACCCGCGAACTGGACCCCTCGGCGGTGGCCCACCTGAGCTACGGCGATTTCCCCATCGCAGAGTACTTCGAGCATGTGACGATCTATCGCGCCTTCCAGGCGTGGTCGATTGCGAAGCTTGTCGGCCTCGAGTACTCGCTCCCCGAGCCGCTCGTCGACGGCCTGTGGGAACAGGTCCTTCCGCGGGTCGATGCGTGGCGTGCCATGGGCGTGTTCCCGCAGGAGGTCGAGGTGCCCGCCGACGCGGACCGCGAAACGCAGTTGCTGGGCAAAACCGGGTATTGGCGGCCGTGAGCGCTACGCTCCTCGACGCTTCGCGGTCCGGGTAAATTGGAGATCATGCGCATCCACATCGCGACCGATCACGCCGGGCTCGAGTTCAGCGAGAACCTGCAGGCTCATCTGCGCTCGGCGGGCCATGAGGTCATCGACCACGGGCCGAAGGCCTACGACGCCCTCGACGACTACCCGAGTTTCTGCATCAGTGCCGCGCGGGCCGTCGTGGCCGATCAGGGAGCTGGCGTTGAAGCACTCGGCGTTATCTTCGGCGGCTCCGGCAATGGGGAGCAGATCGCCGCGAACAAGGTGCTCGGTGCGCGTGCGGCGCTCGTCTGGAACGTGCCGACCGCTCTGCTCGCCCGCCAGCACAACGACGCGAACGTGATTTCCATCGGTGCCCGCCAACACACCGTCGACGACGCGAAACTGTTCATCGACACCTTCATCAACGAGCCGTTCTCCGGTGAAGAGCGCCATGTCCGCCGCATCGCCCAGCTTTCCGAATACGAAACGACCGGTGCCATCGCCGGCCACGAGATCGGCTAGGGCGTTCGTGCCAGAGGGTCATTCCGTTCATCGAATCGCTCGGCAGTTCGCATTGCACTTCGTCGGGCACAGGGTCGCGGTCTCCTCACCGCAGGGACGATTCGCCGACGGCGCCGCACGGCTTGACGGCCTCGAAATGACGGATGCCCGAGCCGTCGGCAAGCAGATGTTCCTCGAATTCGACCATTCGCTATGGCTCGGCGTGCATCTCGGGCTTTACGGCGCGTGGGACTTCGCTGGCGACATCACCGCGGACGCGACCACGGCGTCCGCGAACGGCCGCATGGGCCAGACCAACCAGCGCGGAACGATTCTCGATCGGGATGCCGCCGAGGACTCGAACGCGAGCATCGGCGCACCTCGCCGCACGCGACTGCGTATGTCGGAGCAGGAGAAGCTCGAAGCTCCGATAGACAGTTTCCCGCCTGAACCTATCGGCGCCGTTCGAGTGAGGCTACTGACGGACGACGCCGTGGCCGACCTGCGCGGGCCGGCCAAGTGTGTGGTCCAGACACCCGACGAGGTCGACGCGACGATTGCGAAGCTCGGTCCAGACCCGCTCATCGACGACACGGCGGCAGCGGAGGATCGGTTCGTGCGCGCCGTGCGTAGGAAAGCGACCGCGATCGCGCTGCTGCTCATGGATCAGAACATCGTGAGCGGCATCGGCAACGTGTATCGCGCGGAGCTCCTCTTCCGCGCCAGACTCAATCCATACACCGCGGGAAAGGACCTGCCGGAGGATACCGTTCGCGCGCTCTGGCAGGACTGGAGCTACCTGCTCGGCGTCGGGGTGAAGACCGGCCAGATGCTGACCATGGATGACCTCGACGACGATGCCTATCGCCAGGCTCTCGCCCATCGCGACGATCGGCACTGGGTGTATCACCGCACGGGATTGCCGTGCCGGGTGTGCGGCACCCACATCGTCATGAACCTCCTCGGCGGTCGAAAGCTGTACTGGTGTCCGAAAGACCAGGCATGAGTTCTGTCGCATCGGCATTCGTCCGCGAGTCGCACGCGGTGCAGAGCGCGTGAGTCTTCTCCTCCGCAACGCTCGTCTCCTCGGCGCTGACGCGGCTGACATCCTTCTGTCCGATGGGCTGGTGGCCGCGGTAGGTGTCGGCCTCAGTGCCGACGAATCGATCGATGTCGGCGGCAGATTCGTGCTTCCCGGACTCTGGGACGAACACGTGCACCTGAGTCAGCACGCGCTGATGTCCCGTCGAGTCGACCTGTCGCACGCGACGTCCGCAGCCCAGGCGGCGAGCATCATGTCCGACGCGGTCGCGAGCCAGGAGGATCTCGGCGTACCCGTGGTCGGTTTCGGTTTCCGGGACGGCCTGTGGCCCGACGTGCCGACGGTCGCGCTCCTGGACGATTCCGTTGGCGCGCGTCCGGTCGTCCTGGTCAGTGGTGATCTGCACTGCTGCTGGCTGAACTCGGCCGCGCTCGAAGCGTTCGGGCTCGACGCGCATTCGGCCGGAATCCTCCGCGAGGACGGGGCCTTCCCGGTGACGGCCGCCCTGCGAGACGTCCCGGACGATGTGCTCGACGCCTGGGTGGCCGATGCGGCCGCTGCCGCTGCCAGACGAGGTGTGGTTGGAGTCGTCGAGTTTGAGATGGCCGACAATCTCGCCTCCTGGCAGCGACGATTCGGCGCAGGTTTCGATACCCTGCGCGTGGCGGCCGGCGTCTACACGAGCCACCTGGATGCGGCGATCAGAGCCGGTCATCGCACGGGGCAGAGCATCGGGGCGACCGGCGGACTGCTCACGGTCGGGCCGTACAAGGTGCTCATCGACGGTTCGCTCAACACGCGAACCGCGTATTGCGTGGACGAGTATCCGGGACTCGAGGGGCAACCCGATTCGCGCGGGCTGCTCACTGTGTCGCCAGAGGAGCTCGTGCGTCTGCTGCGCGAGGCTTCGGCCGCCGGTTTCGTTCCCGCCGTCCACGCGATAGGCGACGAAGCGAATCGCCTCGCCCTCGACGCGTTCGAGACCGTCGGATACGGCGGCCGCATCGAGCACGCTCAGCTCGTGCTCCCCGCCGACCTCGCTCGATTCGCAGCGCTTGGCGTCACCGCGAGCGTGCAGCCCGAACACGCACTGGACGATCGCGACGTCGCCGACCGCTACTGGCGTGGGCGAACCGGTCGGGCGTTCGCCCTGCGAAGCCTTCTCGACGCAGGGGCGGATGTCGCGCTCGGCTCCGATGCGCCGGTCGCGCCCCTTGACCCGTGGGTCACGATCGCGGCCGCGGTGACGCGCCGCCGCGACGGGCGGGAGCCGTGGCATCCCGAACAGGCGATCACGATTCGAGAGGCCCTCTCGGCCTCGGCCAGGGGTCGTTCGCGGGTGTCGGTCGGCGAGGTCGCAGACCTGACGATCGTCGACGTCGATCCGCTTACGGCGTCGCCGGAGACCCTTCGGCGGATGCCGGTGTCCGCCACGCTCGTGGCGGGTCGCTTCACCCACCTGGCGATCTAGCGTCAGGCTCGGCCCGCCGAGGGTGCACGATCGGCGCCCGCTCGTGGCTAGTCCGGCGTCGAGTACACCGGTACGCTCTGTGGGCGAGTCGGACGATTCGCAAGCACTATCGCGAGGACGCCGAGGAACACCGCGCTGCCGACGCGGACGAGGCTATCCAGATTCACGACGATGCCCGCGGCGATCACCTGCGATTCCTGTGCGGAGCCGAACACGACAACCTGCGTCGTCAGCCATAGCGCGACCATTGCCCCCAGGGGCCAGGCCGGCGCCCAGTTCCACGGTCGGGGCACGACGCCGGCGCGAGCTATCTGGATTATTGCGATGAGCGCTGCTGCGAACCGTACGAACGAGTCGACGAAGCCGAGCGCCAGCAGCGGGCCCGGAGGGTCTCCGACGGGAAAGAAGACGCTCTGCAGAGCCGGCAGCAGAAGAGTCCATAGGGCCAAAACGGCAAGCGCCGCGGTTCCGAGTGGCTTGCGCGCCGTGACGCTGTCAGAACCGCGAGTGCCGAACGCGAACACCAGCAGTGAAGCGGAGAACAAGACCGTCCCGAGGATGCCCGCGCCGGTGAAATCCACGGTTGAGGGCTGGGCCGCGAGATCGATCACCACCGAGGCAAGGAGCATCGCCCCAGCGATAACCCATGCGCGGCGTACCCCGGCGTGAGCGGGAACATGAGGATCGACCATGAACTGGAGTGTACAGCGTGGGTTCTCTTGACGAGTCGAAAACATGCCATCGAGCGGATCGCATCTCGTAGTACCGTATCCGACCCCGAAGTCGTTGCGCAGCTACTTGGGAGACGACACGATCCGCTCGAGACCCTCACGCCGCGGGAGCGTGAAGTCCTGACGCACTTCGCGGAGGTCGCACGGATTCGATCATCGCCGCGTGCTCGCTGTGCTCGCCTGGTTGCAACGCTGAAACCGTCCGTGCGCTGTCGGTTGGGGCGTTAGATCAGCTCGCGTCGACCATTTTCTGTGCACTGGCCGGGGCCATTTGGATCTCCGGGCGGCGCTTTTCTACGCGGTTCGTCCAGCTGCTGCCGTCCCACCAGCGGACCTGGGGAAAGCCGAGTGGGTCGCGGTACCAGCCGGCGGGTACGGCTGAGTCATTCACTGAAGACATGGGGGACTCCTGCGTGGGTTGCCCTCGCCGCCGAAGGGCCGTTTCGGGTGCGGCTGAACTGACCCTAGTCCCCTTTTAGGAGGACAGCACAGCCCCCCTTTATGGGGGTCAGGGAACGCCGATGGCTAGCCCGTTCGGCGGCGCACGTCGACCGCCGCGCTCGACCGATACAGGAAACGCAGAGCGTCCTCAATCGAATCGAACGTTCCGATCGGCCTGTCCAGCCAGTCGAGCAGATCGAATCCGCCGTTGGTGCGCCACACCTGGCCGGCTATCAGCAGCGAGTGGTGGTGCTGTACGTCCCAGCGGCCCTCGCCGGCCTCGATCAAGTCGAACGCTTCGGCGTAAGTCATGATCACTGCCTTCTGGAGTTGGGGATATCGATCGCTTCACGCTAGAACAGGTCGGTAAACGCCCGTCGACATCCGCGTGAAGAATTGCGGGAGCCTTCGACTCATCCCGCCGCTCGTGGAGCACCCGGCAGGGGAGCGGCTTCGAGGGAATAGCCCGGAGACCGCTTCTTAGTCGCCCGAGGGGATGCCGGCATTCATCGCGACGCCGGCGGGGACGTCGACCACGGAGCGGCCGGTGACCTGGTGGCGCAGCCCAACAGCAGGCAGCAGCACGCCGTCGATCAGCGAAATGAGGAACTTGCGGTCGACGGGCTTTCTCAGAATCAGCACGCGATAGGCCGCCATCGACGGCGTGATGAGCGAAAGTGTCTCGATGTCGCACTCCGCGGAGATTTCGCCACGGTCGACGGCCCTGCGCATGAGTATGCGGTTCGCCGTTGCCCGAGGCTCGACGATCGCCGCGTTGGCAGCCTCTGCGAGTTCCGGGGCGCGCGACAGCATCGACATGAGTCCAGCCATGATCTGGAGCTTCTTCTCGCCGTCTTCGATGGAATGCGGTTTGATCATCGCGACGAGGTCACCGCGCAACGTTCCCGTGTCGGGCAGCCGCGCGTAGTCGATGTCCGCCGTCTTCATACAGGCGACCGCATCGATGACGAGTTCCCCCTTGGAGGCCCAGCGGCGGTACAGGGTGCCCTTGCCGGCTTTTGCACGGGCGGCCACCATGTCGATCGTCATGCCGTCGTACCCGGTCTCGGCCAGAACCTCGAGCGCGGCATCCAGGATCTCTGGATCTCTGGTGTGGTCGCGCCTGCGGCCGAGCTTTGGTGATTGCTCCGGCGTGTCATCCGCGAGATCGAGCTGCGTCATTGCGGCAATCTCCTTTGTGTGTCGACCCTGCCATATTACTGCCAGGTTAATTCAGGAACCGTTAAGATCCGGAACTAAATAGTATCGTATAGAGTGGCGTTCATGCCTCAGACTTCTTCTATTTCTTCCGACTCCGTCGGCGTCCCGGCGCCGTCGCGTCGCTGGTGGACGCTCTCGATCGTTGCCCTTGCGCAACTCATGGTCGTGCTCGACTCCACCGTGGTGAACATTGCGCTGCCCTCGGCCCAGGCCGACCTGGGTTTCTCGAACGGCGATCGCCAGTGGATCGTCACCGCCTACTCGCTCGCGTTCGGCAGCCTGCTGCTCCTCGGTGGTCGCCTCTCCGACCTCATCGGTCGTAAGAGGACCTTCATCATCGGGCTGATCGGATTCGCCGGCGCGTCGGCGCTGGGCGGCGCAGCCACCTCCTTCGGGACGCTCGTCGGAGCCCGCGCGCTCCAGGGTGCCTTCGGTGCGTTGCTGGCCCCGACGGCCCTCGCGGTGCTGACGACCACGTTCACCGTTCCGAAAGAGCGCGCCCGTGCTTTCGGCGTCTTCGGCGCGATCGCCGGCGCCGGTGGAGCCGTCGGGCTGCTGCTTGGCGGCTTCCTGACCCAGAACTTCGACTGGCGCTGGAACCTGTACATCAACGTCTTCATTGCCATCTTCGCCATTATCGGCGCCGTCCTCTTCGTACCCTCCGTGGAGCGCATGGGCCCGCGCCCGAAGCTGGACATCCCCGGAACCGTGCTGGTCTCAGGCGCGCTCTTCAGCCTGGTCTACGGATTCTCGAACGCGGAGACCGACGGCTGGGGCTCACCGCTCACCTGGGGCTTTCTCTCGGCCGCCGGCGTGCTGCTGATCGCTTTCGTGGTCTGGCAGCGGCGAGCCACGCATCCACTGCTCCCGCTTTCGATCGTTCTCGACCGCAACCGTGGGGCGGCTTTCGTCTCGGTGTTGATCGCCGGTGCGGGGATGTTCGGTATTTTCCTCTTCGTCACCTATTACCTGCAGATGTCGCTGCACTACACGCCGATTCAGACGGGGCTGGCTTTCCTGCCAATGATCGCGCTACTGATCACCGCGGCGCAGCTGTCGACGAACATTTTCGTGCCGCGATTCGGGCCGAAGATCATGGTTCCGTTCGGCATGACGCTCGCCGCCGTCGGAATGATATACCTGACACACCTCAACCTGAACAGCGTGTACGCGGCGGACATTCTGCCCCCGTTGATGATCCTCGGGTTCGGTATGGGATCGATCATGCCCGCGTCGATGCAAACGGCCACGCTCGGCGTCGATCGCCAGTTCGCGGGCGTCGCCTCGGCGACCGTCAACACCAGCCAGCAGGTCGGTGGCTCGATCGGTACCGCCCTGCTGAATACGCTCGCCGCCACGGCCGCCACAGACTACGTCGCAGCTCACCTTCCGCCGTCGGCCGCCGTCGCGGCCGAAGCGGCGATCCGGAGTTACGCCACCGCGTACTGGTGGGGCGCGGGATTCTTCGCGTTCGGGGCCGTCCTCGCCGCGCTGGTGTTCAGGCGCCGCGGACACGGGTTGTCGTTGTCAGACTCGCATGCTCCTGTTTCGTCGATCAGGAACGCGAACGAGGGCGAGCCGGTCTCGGTTCACTAGGGCGCTTCGGCATCCCGTATTCGTTGATCGGTTCGTCATCAGCGCGTGCGGGCGTGTGCGGAGCGGGGCAGTTGAGCAGCGTGTTGGGAGTAGAACGATCAATCGTGTGGTCGGCCATAGGGTGACCGCAGACCGGGCATAGTGCGCCAGCGACCCGTTGGACCTCCTCGCCGTACGGCCCGAGATCCGGGGGCCCGATACTGCCCACCAACCGGTGATTCATCCAGTCGACGAAACGGACGAACGGGTGTCCCTGATGGTGCACTTTGACGACGACGCGCTCGTCCATGGATGCAAGCCTACGCCTCAATTCGCGTGCCAGGCAGGGCCTTTCCGCGGGCTCACCCCGAGGCCGTCGCTCAGACGCGTGGGCCGCCGAACGAAAACTTTCGTATAATACTGTAAAGATTGACCCCCCTCCTTGCCATGGATATGTTGGTCATCGAGGGATTGCCGTGAGCGCGTCATCTTGCTCCGAAGGCTGGTTCGCAGTGAAGGTTTCTTCGGATGGTGGAGAGATTCATCGTGCGAATGCCCTCGGAGGACGCGCCGAACGAGCAGCGGGTTCCTTCGGGCACGTCGACAAGCGATTCGCGTTTCGCGCGATTCGGAGCTGAGGAGAAGTACATGACGAATTCCATTCCCCGAGCGCGCATCGTCGTCGTCGGCGGAGGTCCGCGGGCCTCCTTCTTCCTTCGCCAGGCCGCGCTGCTGCCAGAGCGGTTCGCGGTGGTCGGCGTCTACAGCCGCAGCGCGGAAACACGGGCCGCCGTCGAGGCGAAATGGGGACTGACGACCTTCGACACGGTCGATGCCCTCATCGACTTGAAGCCCGACTTCGCTTTCGTGGCGGTTGCGCGCGTTGCGGCCATGGAACCGACGATCGCTTTCGCCGAGGCAGGCATCCCGGTAATGGTGGAGACGCCTCCGGCACCGCAGACCGAGGATCTCCGCGAGCTCTGGGCGCGCGTCGGCCACACCGACCTCGTTCAGGTTGCAGAACACAGCATGTACATGCCCTCGAACATTGCCAAGCTCGCCGCAGTGGAGGACGGCCTCATCGGCGCGCCGACATCGGTCCACGTGTCGTCGAACCACCTCTATCACGCGGTTGCGATCATGCGCGGCTTCCTCCACACAGGGTTCGGCCCCACAACGGTGCGCGCGAGCGACTTCATCGCTCCGCTCGTCACGCCCGTGATCAATGATGTCTGGCAGGAAGACCAGTCGGAACGGCAGAACGCGACCACGCTCGCGACGGTCGACTTCGGTGGAACCATGGGGCTCTACGACTTCACCAACATGCAGTGGTTCAATCCGTTGCGTTCGCGCAGGCTGCTGATTCGCGGCTCGCACGGCGAGTTCAACGACAACGACATCGTCAGGCTCGCGGACGACGCCATCGTCGAGTCGAGGGTTCTTCGCCGCCAGACGGGGATCGACCTCAACCACGAGGGTTTCGATCTCGACAATATTTCGATCGACGGTCAGGTGCTCTATCGCAATCCGTTCAAGGGCCTACGGATGTCGGACGAGGACATCGCGGCTTCCAACCTCCTTGCGGGCATGGCGGCGTGGATTCTCGGTGATGGCCCGGCTCCGTACCCGCTCGCCGACGGCAGCCAGGATCACCTCATCGGCCTGGCGATCGAGGAATCTGCAGCAAGTGGCCAGCCGGTCACGACCGCTCGCGAGGCCTGGGCGAAATAGCGACGCCGGCCTCTCAGGCGGACACCGCCCGATTTTTCCTCAATGAGAAACGCCTCAACGAACAAGGAGTGACAATGCCCCACGTCCGCGTAGACATGCACAGAGACCGCGCACCGCAGACCGAGGCGCTGAGCGCCGCGATCCATGCCGGACTGGTCGACGGCCTCGACATGCCAGAAGACGACCTGTTTCAGATCTTCAACCTGCACGAGCGGGGGGAGCTGATCTTCACCCGCACGTTCCCCGGTGCGGACAGGGACGACATCATCCTCATCCAGGTGCTGGCGTCCATCGGGTATTCATCCGAGCTCAAGCAGCGTATGTACAAGGCCATCGTCGACAACATCGTCGGGCTTGGCATTCGCCAGGACACGATCCTCATCTCGATCATCGAGATCGCGGGAGAGAACTGGCACTCGCCAGGAAAGCCGGCGGTCGCCTGACCGACCGTCAGCCGAGCTGTTTTGTGCTGCCGCGAACGATTAGGGTCGTCGAGAGGTCGAGTCGATCGACCGCCCTGCGCGGCTCGTTTCGAAGCCGGATAACGAGCCGAGCCGCTTCATTCGCCATGTCCGACAGGGGTTGGCGAATGGTGGTGAGGGGCGGGCCGGCCCACTTGGCGAACTGAAGATCGTCGTAGCCGACGATCGATAGGTCGTCCGGGATGCCGATCCCCATGGCGCGCGCGGCCTCGTACGTCCCGAGCGCCTTGACGTCGCTCGTCGCGAAGATCGCCGTCGGCGGATGTGGCATGGAAAGCAGCGCCGTGCCGGCCTCCGGTCCCGCCTCGTCGGCAAGCTCTCCCGTGGAGACCAGTTCCTCATCGACCGGGATACCCGCAGCCCCCATAGCCGATCGGAAGCCGGCAATCCTGGCCCGGGTGCTCATCAGGTCGCTCGGCCCTGCGATCACTCCGATCCGCCGATGGCCGAGGTCGATCAGGTGCCGGGTCGCCGCCATTCCACCCGTGTAGTTCGTCGACCCGATAGAGGGGACATCCGGCGCAGGGTCTCCGGCTGGATCGACGACCACGAAAGGGATGTCGCGCGACCGCAACTGGTACTTGTCGGCCGGCGGAAGATCCGATGCGACGAGTATCACTCCGACGGGTTCGCGCTTCACCGATGCGTCGACCCAGCCGGGAGCGGCGGAGTGGCGATCGCCGCTCTCGATGACCGTCAGGCTGAGGCCGTGTTCGCGCGCCACCCCCGCAGCCCCTCGAATGAGTTCGATGGCCCATGCTCCGTCGAGGGCGCCGAAGACCAGGTCGATCGAGGGTGAGAACGTCTGGGCGGTGCCGCGCTTGCGATACCCGTGAAGTTCGAGCAGCTTGGCCACGCGCTCACGCGTCTCGCTGGCGACGCCCGGGCGCCCGTTCAGGACCTTGGATGCCGTGGACAGCGAGACGGCGGCATCCCGCGCGATGTTCTCCAGCGTCGCTGGCTTGTGACGTGGCGCGGGCAGTTGCTTTCTCGGCATGTCAATCACCTTAGGGGCAAATGGTCAGAATCGGTGTGGAAATATTTCTGTAGCGAGGTTACCCACAAATCCCGTTCATTCAGGAAAACCTCAGTCATCTAGTCCTCGATGGGCGAGCAAGGAACGAAAACTTTCTTATAATTCGATAAACCTTGACGACCAAGTTCGTGCGGGTTACTTTTGCACGGTCGGCCCAAGGCGAGCTATCCCTCGCAGCAAGCGGAACCTTCGACCGTTCCGGGCCTGAACCTGCAACGCCTTCGCAATCGTCCTACGGCTGCGAGTCTCGGGTCGACACAGCAACCATCCAGCCATCACGTCGTGACTGGAACTAAAGGAGAAACAATGATGTTCCAATCCTCTGCCGGCAGAAAGCGCAGGACCGTGGTCTTCGCGCTCGGAGTCGCAAGCTCGCTGGTACTCGCTCTCGTCGGGTGCAGTTCCGGATCCACGACCTCGAGCGGCTCGGCAACCTCTGGCAAGGTCACATGGTGGGGATGGACGCCGGAGATCGGCGTCGGAAAGCAGTACATCGCGGCTTTCAACAAGGTGTACCCGAACATCACGGTGACCTACAAGCAGGTCGCCGTCGCAAACTACGACGCTGCCATCCGTCCGGCACTTGCATCGTCCGTCGGGCCGGACGTCTTCAACATGGCACCGGGCGGCGGGATCGGTTCTGTCGGCTCCTACCAGGGATCGGCAATCGACCTCACTCCCGTCGTCTCGAAGGCGCTCGGCAGCAACTGGAAGTCGAAGGTGGCCCCGATCGGCCCAGCCGGACTGACTACGTCGAGCGGCAAGCTCGCGGCACTCTCGGTCGGCTCGACCTTCGCCGGGCCCCTGTGGATCAATCCCGACCTGTTCGCCAAGTACAACCTGACGCCCCCGACGACCCTCGCGGAATGGATCAGCACCTGCGCGGCGTTCAAGTCGCACGGCGTCACCTGCTACGAGCAGGGTGTCGGCGACAGCGGATTCAACCAGGACCTGCTTCACGCGATCTCGGACAGCATCCAGCCCGGTCTCTGGAGCAAGGCGTCCGCCGGCACCGCCAAGTGGACCGACCCGGTCTTCGTGCAGGCGTGGACGATCTTCCAGAAGATGTTCAGCAACGGCATCATGCAGACCGGCGCACTCGGAGTGCAGCAGTACCCCGATGTGAACAACGACTTCCTCTCCGGTAAGACAGCGATGGTCATGATGGGTACCTGGTACATGCAGTACTCGACGGTGGCGGGAGCCACCTCGGCGGTTTCGGCAGCCGGAGTCGCCAACGCGAAGCCGTTCCCCGTGGTCTCGATTCCGTTCCCGGATGTCGCCGGCAAGGGCAATCCGTCGCCGATGTTCGGCGACGCCGACTTCGGGCTCGCGGTCAACGCGAAGTCGAAGGAACAGAAGGCCGCAGAGACTTTCGTCACCTGGCTCGCGACGAATGCGAAAGCCCAGCAGGTGGTGTCGAATGCTCTGAACGACATCTCCGCGCTGACGAGCGTGTCCCCGAGCTGGGCGGACATCAAGCTCGTCGACGCCAGCAAGCAGCAGTCCACGCTGCAGACGCTGATCAAGCAGGCGAGCACGGTGACCGAACCACGCCTCGCCCTGATCAACGCCAGCCTGGGACAGGCCATCGGTGTCGCCTCGGCCTCGGTCGCCGGCGGTAAAGCGACTCCTGCGCAGGCCCTGGCGACGCTCCAGGCCAGCACGGGGCACTAACGGCCACGCTCCATCCGGTTTCCGCACACAGAGAAGACGTAAGCGACTCGATGACTGCAACCACCACAACACGCGAGGCGCGTTCCCTCCGTGTGGAAACCCCTCGGACGGCAGGAGGGGGCGCCTCAAGAAGGCGGCTCCTCCTGCAGCCTCGGGGATACCTCTGGATCCTCCCGGCACTCGTGCTGTCGGTCGGCCTGATCTACTACTGCATCGGGTATACCGGCTACATCTCGACCCTCGACTGGAACGGCACCGCCCCCGATCCGACCCACGTCGGCGCGGCGAACTACCTGCGCGTCTTCCAGGATCCAGTGTTCTGGGACGCAATCCAGCACACCGTCATCAGCTTCGTGGTGACCTTCGTCATCCAGACGGCGCTCGGCATCCTGTTCGCGGTTCTCCTGCACTCGAAGGTGCGACTCGGGGTCGTCTACAAGGTGATCCTCTTCGTGCCCGTCGTGCTGGCGCCCGCCATCACCGCGCCCGTGTTCCGACAGATCTTCGCCAACGACGGCCAGTTCAACTGGCTGCTGACCCACATTGGGCTCGGCGGGCTCGCGCAGCCGTGGCTCGCACAGTCGAGCACCGCGCTCCCGGTCATCATGTCGATCACCATCTGGCAATGGACCGGGATGACGTTCATTCTCTACTACGCGGCGATGGGACAGATCGAGGCAGAGGTGCTCGAGGCGGCCCGCATCGACGGCGCCGGCAACATCCGCACGCTCGTCAGCATCATCTGGCCGGGCATCCGCGGCACGACCATCGCCTTGGCTACTCTCAGTGCGATCGGCGCGCTCAAGACGTTCGATATCCCCTATCTGGTGACCGTCGGCGGTCCGAATTTCGCGACCGAGTTTCTCGGCACGCTGATCTATCGCCAGAGCATCCCACTCGGCGCCGTCGGATACGGGGCTGCGCTCTCGATCATGCTGCTCGTGCTCGCCCTCGTCATGGGCATCATCCTGAATACGCGCGGTCGCGACCGGGATGGGGTGCGCTGATGTTCGAAGCTCGCACTCGCAGTGCCAGGGTCGTGCTGCAGATCGTCATCACCCTGCTGGTGCTGCCGTTCCTCTTCCCGCTGATCGCGATGGTGCAGGGCTCGCTCGCCGGCGCGGGCTGGCAGAACTACCTCACGGTGCTCTCCGTGCCGGAGCTGCCACTGTTCTTCCGCAACAGCGCCATCATCGCCGTCGGAACGATCGTGATCGTCTATGCGCTCACGATGCTCGCGGCGTTCGGGTTCTCCAAGCTCCACATCCGGGGCAAAGAAGTCTATTTCTGGATGCTGCTGGCCGCCCTCACGCTTCCGGAGGTCGTGCTGCTGACGCCGCTGTTCTCGACCACCACGTCGCTCAATCTCTACAACACCTATTGGGCGGTGATCCTGCCACTCGCCGCGCTCCAGGTCCCGTTCACGATCCTGCTCGCCAGGAACTTCATGGACGGCATTCCCAACGAACTCTTCGACGCGGCCAGAGTCGACGGTGCGGGCACGTTCAAGGGCTTCTGGTACATCATCCTGCCGCTGACCCGACCGATCGCGGCGGCGATCGTGGTGCTCACGCTGATCGGCGCCTGGAACGACTACCTGCTACCGCTCGTGTTCCTCGTCGAACCGTCCACTCAGACGATCACGCTGCTCCCGCAGTTCTTCGTCGGCGAATTCAGCAACGACCAGACAAAGGTGCTGGCGTCGGCGGTGATCACGGCGATCCCCGAAGTCATCGCCTACCTCTGCCTGCAGAAGCTGTTCGAGCGAGGACTCTCCGCCGGTGCGCTGAAGTAGGCGATGAGTGCAGGCAGTACCGGCTACCTATTTGCCGGCGACTCCGAGGGCGTTAGCGAGAGCGTGCACGGTCGTTCGAAAAGCGGCGGTATCGCCTTTCGGTACCCCGGAGAGTAATTCGGCGTCGAGCCGGCGAGCCCGTTCTTCCGCGGTCGCGGCCAGCTTCTGCCCAGAGGGGGTGAGCCGGATGGTCCAGCGACGCCGGTTGGCGGGATCGGGCTCGCGAGTTACCGCACCCATCGCTTCGAGCTCGTCGATCAGTGCAACGACCGCGCTGGGGCCGACACCGAGCCATTCCGCCAGGTGGGCTTGGGAGGGGTTGTCGGAGCGGGCGATCGCGACAAGCACACCGACATGTCGCGGCCGGATCCCCAGGTCCGCGATTCGTTCCGCGAATCGGGTTGCGGAGGCTCGCGCGACCTTGTCGAGCAGGAGCATGACGGCGGGCTCGCTCGAATCTGGCGTATTGGTTAGATTCATCGCGCCAACTCTATCATTGGGATATAGTTCAGCATATGAATAATGCACATCTGAAAGTAAGACGCTCGTTCGTGACCGCCGCGATCGTGTCCGGAATCAATGCCAGCGTCAGCGTCGGCTTCGCCGTCGCGTCGGTCGCCAAAGCGCAGACGACCACCAGCTGGTACGCCGCGGATCGCGCGGCCGTGCTCCTGGTGATCCTGGTTGTGGTCGCCACCCGACGCAGCCGCACCGGCCTCCTGGCCACGGGATGGGGACTCGTGCTGGTCCAGGCGGCGGATGCCGTGATCGGTGGCGCTGCGGGCGACGTCTCGAAGACGGTCGGCCCCGCGATTCTCGCCATCGCCACGGCGGCGGCCCTGTTGGTCGATTCTCGCGCCGGACGCGATGCTTCTCGTGATGCGACGTCCGTGATTCCGTGAGCCGATCGAGTCCTCAACGCTTTCCTCTTGCGCATTCGAATTCGAAGAGGAGAATCTCAGCATGTCGAGAATCTCGGCGCGAAAGTCGGCGAAGGACCACTGGACTCCGCACGCATCGCGGAGGTCGATTCAGAGCGAAATCGGAAGCCACGTTGTCACTTTCCCAGCCCCCGCTCGTTCGGGCATTCTGAGCCCTGCGCCCATGGGTAAGGCGACTCGGCGCTGCCGCACGCGGATGCGTTAAAAAGAAGAAAGGGGTGCCACGATGGCACAATTCATGGACGTGCACGACGGGTTCGTCGGAGTCACGAAGGAACAGTTGGCTGAAGCCCACGCCGCGGATCTCGCGATTGAAGGTGAAGAGGGCGTGCACTTCGAGCGAGCATGGCTCGATCCGGAATCGGGCAGGGCCTTCTGCCTGTCCACCGGACCCTCGAAGGAGGCGGTCAAGCGCATCCACGCGAGGACCGGTCACCCGGCCGCGGAGATCTACGAAGTCACCGTCGAAGTGTGAAGTCACGGGAGTGACGAATCGTTCCGTTCACCCGGTGCGGTTCGCTACTCCGCGCGGCGCATCACCATTCATCGCGCGAGGTACGCGAGGCGTTTCGGGAATCGTCGCACGGTGCTTCGGAGCGTGGGCGGTGCTGGCACATAGGCTGGCCAGGCAACTCGGAGGGGATGACGGGAATCGAACCCGCGCCATCAGTTTGGAAAACTGAGGCTCTACCATTGAGCTACATCCCCATGGCATCGGCCAAAGGCCAATCGCGCGGTAGCCAGCCTAATACATACGCCGAATGCGTTGCGCGAACGCGCACCCGGTGAGTAGCAAACAGTGCGGTAGGCTTGCCGAGGCTTATTTTCGGAACCGACGTATGTCATCCGCTCGGCCTCAGTGCATGACAGTCCGGGGCGTAGCTCAGCTTGGTAGAGCGCTCGGTTTGGGACCGAGAGGCCGCAGGTTCGAATCCTGTCGCCCCGACAAGACCCATCACCACAACAGATAGCAAGCAGGAGAACCATCGTGAAGACCACGGTTGACAAGCTGAGCCCGACGCGAGTGAAGCTGAGCATCTCAGTCACTCCGGAGGAACTCAAGCCCAGCATCGATCACGCCTACAGCCACATCGCCGAGTCGGTCACCATTCCCGGCTTCCGCAAGGGCAAGGTTCCGCCGCCCATCATCGACCAGCGCGTCGGCCGCGACGAGGTGCTCAACCACGCGGTGAGCGATGGGCTCGACAAGTTCTACCGTCTGGCCATCGAGGAGGAGAAGATCCGCCCGCTCGGCCGCCCGGAGGCCGACGTCAAGGAACTGCCGAACGTCAAGGACTTCACCGGCAATCTCGAGGTGATCGTCGAGGTCGATGTTCGCCCCGACTTCGCGCTGCCGAACGTCGACGGCCTCGAGCTCACCGTGGATGCCATCGAGGTGACGGATGACGAGGTGGAGACCGAGCTCCAGAACCTGCTGACTCGCTTCGGCACCCTCATCACCGTTGACCGGCCAGCCAAGACCGGTGACTTCGCGCAAATCGACCTGGTCGCCATCATCGACGGCAAGGAGGTCGACACCGCGAACGCCATCTCCTACGAGGTCGGATCGGGAGACCTGATCGACGGCATCGACGAAGCCCTCGACGGCCTGAGCGCGGGCGAGACCACGGTCTTCGAGTCGAAGCTCCTCGGCGGCGACAACGAGGGCGAATCTGCCGAGATCACCGTGAAGCTCCTGGCCGTCAAGGAGCGCGAGCTTCCCGAGGCCGACGACGACTTCGCCCAGATCGCCAGCCAGTTCGACACGATCGACGAGCTCAAGGCCGACATCCGTGAGCAGGTGAGCCGCTCCAAGGTCTTCGGACAGGGTGCCCAGGCTCGCGACCAGGTCGTCGACAAGCTGCTCGAGTCCCTCGACATCCCGGTCCCCGAGCAGCTCGTGCTCGATGAGGTGCATCGCCACCTCGAGAACGAGCAGCGCCTCGAGGATGACGTGCACCGCGCCGAGGTCACCGAGTCCAGCGAGAAGACCTTCCGCAGCCAGATCCTGCTCGACTCGATCGCGGAGGCCGAGGAGGTCAAGGTCAGCCAGGACGAGCTCACCCAGTACCTTGTGCAGGGCGCGGCGCAGTACAACATGGAGCCGGGCGAGTTCATCAAGGTGCTCGACCAGAACGGCCAGATCCCCGGCATGATCGGTGAGGTCGCTCGCGGCAAGGCTCTCGCCATCGTGTTGTCGAAGGCGAAGGTCGTCGATTCCAATGGCAACCCGGTCGACATGTCCGACTTCACCGCTCCGGTCGCGGGCCCCGGCGACGAGTTCGACACCTCGGACGCAGCCGACCTGCTCGCGCAGGCAAACTCGCACGATGGTCACGAACACGCGAGCGGCGGTCGCGACAGCCACGGCCGCAAGCCGAACAACGAGCACTACGGTCACGATCACAGCTAGCAGCATCGTCGAGGGGCCCGTCACTGCGGTGGCGGGCCCTTCGTCGTGTCAGGCGAGCCACCGCCGCGCCGCCCTGCCGCCGCCACCGTTGCGGAGGACGACACGCGGATGCCGGGGCGCCCGCCGCCCGCCGCGCCGCGGGGCTCCTCCGCAACGGTCGCGCGGGCCGCATGCCGCCCGCCGCTCTGCCGTAGGCGAACAGAGCATTCCTGGCGCGTTGGCTCCTATAGATTCGACACCAAGCGATAACTGAAACGGAGCGCAACAATGGCCCAACCGGCATTGGTCAGCAGCATTTTCGACCAACTCCTCAAGGACCGCATCATCTGGCTTGGCTCAGAGGTGCGTGACGACAACGCCAACGAGATCTGCGCAAAGATCCTGCTGCTTGCGGCAGAGGACCCGAAGCGCGACATCTTCCTGTACATCAACTCACCCGGCGGCTCGATCACCGCGGGCATGGCGATCTACGACACGATGAAGTTCGTTCCGAACGACATCGTCACCGTCGGAATCGGTATGGCGGCATCCATGGGCCAGTTCCTTCTCTCCTCCGGAACGAAGGGCAAGCGCTACATCACCCCGAACGCGCGCGTGCTCCTGCACCAGCCGTCCGGCGGATTCGGCGGTACGGCCGCAGACATCCAGACCCAGGCCAACCTCATCCTCGATATGAAGAAGAGAATGGCGGAGCTCACCGCGGAGCAGACAGGCAAGTCGGTCGAACAGATCATCATCGACGGCGACCGCGACAACTGGTTCACCGCGCCGCAGGCGCTCGAGTACGGCTTCGTCGACCACCTCCGCGAATTCGCCTCCGAGGTCATCGGCGGCGGCGGAACCGACGACGCGATCACGAAGAAGTAGGGACGAGACACATGGAATTCACCAACCCTTCGAGCTCAGGGCAGGCCCTGTTCAACCGTCCCGGCGGCATCGTGCCGAGTAACGAGTCGCGCTACATCCTGCCGACCTTCGAGGAGCGCACGGCCTACGGCTACAAGCGCCAGGACCCGTACGCGAAGCTCTTCGAGGACCGCATCATCTTCCTCGGTGTGCAGATCGACGACGCCTCGGCGGATGACGTCATGGCTCAGTTGCTCGTGCTCGAGAGCCAGGATCCTGACCGCGACATCGTCATGTACATCAACTCACCCGGTGGCTCATTCACCGCGATGACGGCCATCTACGACACGATGCAGTACGTGCGTCCGCAGATCCAGACCGTCGTTCTCGGCCAGGCGGCTTCGGCGGCCGCCGTGATCCTGGCCGCGGGGACGCCGGGAATGCGGCTCGCGCTCCCGAACGCGCGCATCCTGATCCACCAGCCGGCAACGGGCGACTCCGGCCGAGGCCAGGCGTCGGACATCGAGATCCAGGCGCGAGAGATCCTACGGATGCGCGAATGGCTGGAGGAGACGCTGTCCCGTCACTCGAACCGCACGATCGAGCAGGTCAACAAGGACATCGACCGCGACAAGATCCTGAGCGGGGAAGAGGCCCTCGAGTACGGTCTCATCGACCAGGTGCTCGTCACGCGCAAGAACATCCCGGCGATCACCAAGTAGCAGGCGAGACCGGTCACCGAACCAGATGGGCCCGCGGCGTGAAGCCGCGGGCCCATCCGCGTTCTACGGCTTCTTGCGACTCGTGACCAGTAGCGTCACGACCACGGCGAGCCCGGCGGCGAGCACCGCTCCGCCGATCCAGAGAACGGTGCCGAGGGTATCCTCCGAAACCGCGGGCGTCGGGGTCGACGCGTCCGGCTGCGTCGACGAGTTCGGCTTCAGCGTGCCGTGGCAGTCGGGAGGCGAGGCGGAGCCTTTGCTCACCGTCGCATCCGCCGCGGTCGGCCGCCAGGTGAAATCGAATCGGTCAGAGACGGTATGTCCGTCGGTCGAGATGACCTGCCAGACGATCGTGTACCTGCCAGGCGCGCCGAGCGCGGCGGTCGTCGAGATTCCGGGACCGTTGACGGTGACGCATCCGTCCCCGTAGTACAGGCCCGCGGCATCCTTGACCTGCAGGGCGAAGCCCGCCGCGTTGCCGCCGATGTTGAGCAGCACGTCGTTGGTCGTCACCGAAAACTCCGCGGGCAGTGCCGTGAGCACGGAGCCGGCAGACGGCGTCGACGAGACGAGATAGTTGTGCGCCTGCGCCGGTGTGGCAAGTCCCAGCAGAGACGCCGTCAGCACGAGCGCGGCGAACGCCGTGCAGCCGAATCGCCTCGCCCGGTCACCCATCGGATCTGCTCCCGGATGTTCGGCGGATGCTGACCGCGGCGAGTGCGAGTCCGATTGCGCCGAACACCAGTCCGCCGATGCCGAGGCCCCGTGCGAGCACGTCCCCGGACGACACAGCCGCCGCGCTCGTGGCCGTCGTTCCATGCAACCGGGTCTGTGAGGTAGCGGTCACCTCGGCGTCGGCGTCCTGGCTCACGATCGGCGCGTCCTTGACGTAGAGGACAGGCGCCGGGTGCCCGGCATCCGTGGTCTCATGCTTCCACCCGACCACGGTTCCGTCGGTGTAGGTCTGTGTTGTCGTCAGCAGAATCTTCCCGACATCCGGAACAGGGCCGACCGACAAGGGGAACAGCTGCAGTTGACCATCGCGTATTTCATGCCCCGGCTGCGCGGTCCAGATGACTTTGGTGACAGCATCCCTCAGTTGGTTGCCGGCGATCTTCACCGGCTTGGGGAGCTGCTCCGTTATCAGTGTCACATCCCAACCGGGTACGGGAACGTAGCTGACGCTCGCGAACGGCGTTTTGATTGGGATGTCGACCTCGATGATCTTCGTGCCCGCGGTAGCGGATTCATTCGGCACCGTGAACGTGATGAGGGTGTAAGAGCCAGGCGGTGTCGTGTACGGCGTGATCGTCACGTGCGCGCTCGCGGAGAGCGGCAGGGCGATGGCCAGGAGCGCTCCGGCGCCGACGGCGATGGATATTTTGGTGGTGGTGCGCGTGTTCATTCGTTCCTCGGCAGATGGGGAGGTCGGGGAACGTCGGACGGCGGCGAGCGATGTTCGCGCGGCATTGCGTCCTGAGGTTCGGCAGCGACCTCGGAAATGATTGTCGTTGGGGTGTCAGATCGACATGGCTGCCGGGGGACCGCGGTGCCTCAGCGCGGAAAGCACGAGCTCCACGGGTCGTGGCAGTCGGGCGCGCAGCGCGGCGACCACGCTCGGATACGGACGCAGGGTCGGCCGGAACTGCTGCGCCGACATGACAAGTCCCCTAATGCACAGGTGGGTGAGATCGAGGAGTCCCCAGAATGCGGCCTCGCCGTAACGGAAAGCAACGATGGTCAGGATTGCGGCCACGGCGTGACCGAGCCACATGCGGGCATCCGTGGTCATGGCTTCGTGCACGGCGGGGGCGAGGGAGCCGACAGGAGCGAGCACCCCACCGCTGGGATGATGGTGCATGCTCCCGAGGCCGGTCGTCGCCGTGGCATCCGAAAGCAGGCTGAAGGCACCGTGGAATGCGAACTGGCTCACCGCAATGGACGCCGACAGCCGAAAGGCGGAGAGCGTCTTGCCGGCGAGGAGAGTGCACAGCACCGTCGAGAAGGCGAGGCAGAGCGCGAGTCCGACGAGGCTCGGCGTGGTTCCGCCCGCAACCGCGTGCGAGCAGGCCGCCACGAAAATCGAGAACGCCGCGGCGATGAAGCCGCGGGTCAGCCGTGCCCATCTCGTGCTCATCCATGCCCCCGATATCGACGTACAGACAACCACCTGAAGTCTATGACCGCCCGACGAGAGCGCGGCTCGCCGTGTCGTATTTGCCCATGGTGCGAACAGTGTCGGCTACTCGGGTTAGGCTCGTTATCAGAACCACGGTTGCATGACCAGATCCGCTGATAGTCACATCACTGAGCTCCCACGATCATGAGCGTTCTGGATTTCAGCGACGAGATTCCGAGACCAGGAGGAGGCCGAGCATGGCTCGTATAGGCGAGAGCGCCGATCTGCTCAAATGCTCCTTTTGCGGCAAGAGCCAGAAGCAGGTGCAGCAACTGATCGCCGGCCCCGGCGTTTACATCTGCGACGAGTGCGTCGAACTCTGCAATGAGATCATCGAGGAGCGGCTGGCCGAGGCCGGCGAAGAGACTTCGAGCGAGTTCGAGCTTCCGAAGCCCCGTGAGATCTACGGCTTCCTCGAGGAGTACGTCATCGGCCAGGAGGCCGCGAAGAAGGCGCTGTCGGTCGCCGTGTACAACCACTACAAGCGCATCAGGGCTCGCAACACGATCACCTCCGCGGATGCCGTCATCGACGATGTCGAGATCGCCAAGTCCAACATTCTGCTTATCGGACCAACCGGCTGCGGCAAGACCTACCTCGCGCAGACCCTTGCGAAGCGACTCAATGTGCCCTTCGCCGTCGCGGATGCCACGGCGCTCACCGAAGCGGGTTACGTCGGCGAAGACGTCGAGAACATCCTTCTGAAGCTGATCCAGGCGGCGGACTACGACGTCAAGCGCGCAGAGACCGGCATCATCTACATCGACGAGATCGACAAGATCGCCCGAAAGGCTGAGAACCCGTCGATTACCCGCGATGTGTCCGGGGAGGGCGTGCAGCAGGCACTGCTGAAGATTCTCGAGGGCACGGTTGCTTCCGTTCCGCCACAGGGCGGCCGCAAGCATCCGCACCAGGAGTTCATTCAGGTCGACACGACCAACGTGTTGTTCATCGTCGCCGGTGCTTTCGCGGGCCTCGAGGAGATCATCTCCCAGCGCGCAGGCAAGAAGGGCATCGGCTTCGGCGCCCCGCTTCACAGCAAGGGCGATGACGTGAATCTCTTCGGCGAGGTGCTGCCGGAAGACCTGCACAAGTTCGGGCTCATCCCCGAATTCATCGGCCGCCTTCCCGTTGTCACGACGGTGACGCCGCTCGATCAGGTCGCGCTCATGGAGATCCTCACCAAGCCGAAGAACGCACTGGTGCGCCAGTACCAGCGCATGTTCGAGCTCGACGGCGTCGTACTCGACTTCGAGCAGGACGCCCTCGAAGCGATCGCAGACCTCGCGGTGCTGCGGCAGACCGGGGCCCGCGGCCTGCGCTCGATCATGGAAGAGGTGCTCGGCCCGATCATGTTCGACGTCCCGTCGAGCGACGAGATCGCCAGGGTGATCGTGACCAAGGCTGCGGTTCTCGAAAACGCGGCGCCGACCATCGTGCCTCATAAGGCGATCCGCCAGGAGAAGTCGGCCTGATCTAGCCGGGCCGCGCCGCTCCTGCGGTCGGTGATGCTGCGCGTCCGGCCCGACCCCGCCGGCGTGAGCCCGCTGATCAGCGCGCCCGTTTGCGGTCCGGGCGGTTGTTGTAGCGGGCGCACGGACCACAAACTGCCGCGCGGTCGGCGGTTGGGCGGCCGCGGGGTGGGGCGGTTGGGCGCGCGGCGGGCATGAGGGTTGACGCCGCGCGCCACATAGTTATATTCTTTATTTAGTCCTGAACAAAGAGGTTCCCTTGGTCATTCGCCCGCAAGCTCGCACCGACGTCAACCGGTCGGCGATTCTCGCGCACCTCGGAGCACACGGCCCGGCATCGCGCGCCGATCTCGCCCGCGCGCTCAACGTCTCGCCGCCGCTCATGACCCAGCTCACGAAGGACCTTCTCGCTGAGGGACTGCTCGTCGAACTCGAGCACTCGCCGTCGCAGGGCGGGCGTCCCGCCCGCATGCTCGGCCTCGTGTCGAGCGCCGGACGGGCGATCGGCGTCAAGGTCGTGGCCGACCACGTCGCCTTCGTCGAGGTGGGGATCGACGGCACCATGGTGCGGTCGGCCAGCGAGCCCTTCGACGCCTCCGCATCCACTGTCCTTGCCGACCTCACGCTCCTGCTGCGCCGCTTCATCGGAGGAGGTGGCACGGCGCCGCTACTCGGTGTCGGTGTCGGCGTACCCGGCAGCGTGGACCGGCAGGGCAACGGCCTTGTCGACTCGACTCAGCTCGGCTGGCATCAGGTACCCCTCGGGGCGACCCTTCGCCGTGAACTCGCGCTCCCGGTCATCGTCGAAAACAACGTGAACGCACTCGCCATTGCCGAGCGACTCTACGGCGTCGGCCGTCAGCACGAGAACTTCCTCGTGGTCACGATCGGCACGGGCGTTGGGGCGGGCATCGTGGTCGACGGTGTCGTGCTTCGCGGCTCTGCCGGCGGATCCGGCGAGATCGGCCACATTCCGGTCACCGACGAAGGGCCGCGATGCTCCTGCGGCAACCACGGATGCCTCGAGTCCTTCATCGGCGAGACGGCCCTGGTTCGCCTGGCGCGAGATCGCGGTGTCATCGGACAGCAGAGCGGGATGTCGGCGCTCCGGGCCGCCGCCGACTCCGACGATGCGGAGGCCACACGGATCTTCAGCGAGGCCGGGCATCTGCTCGGTCGTACGCTGGCCGGCATCATCCACACCCTCGATCCCGAGATCGTCATCGTGCTCGGCGAGGGGACGGCGGCCTGGAAGCACTGGTCGTTCGGCTTCGAACCGGCGCTGCGGTCATCCCTCATTCCCAGTCGGCGAGGAGTGGCGGTCGCCGTCGAGACCTGGCAGGACGAGAGCTGGGCGCAGGGTGCTGCCGCACTCGTGCTCGCGACCCCCTTCGACGCGGATGACGTGGCCGGCGATCAGGGACGGCTCGTCCGCGAGCGCCTCGTCGAGCAGGCAGCACCCCAGAACGGGCTCGAACCATGAGCGTCTCCAACGTGCAGACCTCGCTGGTCGACCGGGCACCACAGTTCGTCCACTCGAAGCCGGTGCGCGATGGTCGCACGGGGGGTCCCAAGATCCGTTACGCACTGACCGTGCTCGCCTTCCTGCTGCCGAGCGCGGTACCTCTGCTGCTCTTCGTGCTCGGCCCGATGGTGGCAGCCGCCTGGGTGAGCCTCAACCAGTGGAACCTGCTCGCGCCCATGAAGTGGGTCGGGCTGGGCAACTACGCCAAGCTGCTCAGCGATCCCATCACCGCGGATGTCTTCCTGCACACGGTGTATTACATCGTCGGCTACCTGCCACTCGTCTACATTGGGGGCCTCGCGCTTGCGCTTGCCCTCAACACCGCACTGAAGGGGCGGTCATTCCTGCGGGGGATCTACTTTCTCCCGGTCGTCACGAGCTGGATCGTCGTGGCGCTGGTCTGGCGCTGGCTGCTGAGCCCGAGCAACGGAATCGTGAACGGCGCACTCGCATTTTTCGGCATCCAGGGACCCGGTTGGTGGACGGATCCCCACTGGGCGATGCCCTCCATCATCATCGCGTCGGCGTGGAAAGACCTCGGGTTCATCATGGTGATCCTGCTTGCCGGCCTCCAGGCGATCCCGAGCGACATGTACGACGCGGCGAAGGTGGATGGCGCGGGCGCATGGCGTCGGCTGTTCAGCGTCACGCTTCCGCTCTTGTCTCCGTCGAGCTTCTTCGTGGTCGTCATCTCGCTGATCAACGGATTCCAGGTCTTCGACCAGGTGTATGCGATGACCGGTGGCGGCCCGAACGGTGCCAGCGAGGTCGTCGTGCAGCAGATCTACGACCTCACCTTCCGCTACGGACGAGCCGGAGAGGCATCCGCGCTGTCCTGGATGCTGTTCGTCGTCGTGCTCGCCGTGACCGTCATACAGATCCGCGGTCAGAAGAGGTGGGTCACCTATGTCTGACGCGATCCTGACATCATTGCCTCGTCTCTCGGCGAAGCGTCCGCGGAGTCGCGAGGCACGCCTGCGACTCGCGGGGGTGATCGTGTTGCACGCGGTGATCATCCTCGGCGCGATTGCGATGTTCTTTCCGTTCCTGTGGACGATCATCACCTCGATCACGCCGGGGGCGAGTCTCACCAACACTCCGGCGCTCATCCCGGCGAACCCGTCGCTCGGCGCCTACCAGCGGCTCTTCGCCGAGCGTCCGTTCGCGCAGGTTATTCTCAACAGCTTCGTACTCGCCGTCATTACAACGGTCGTGCAGCTGGTGACGAGTTCCACGGCGGCCTATGCATTCAGCCGCCTGCCGTTCCGCGGCCAGACTGCCGTTTTCGGGGTGTATCTGGCCACCATGATGATCCCGCTGCAGGTGCTCATCGTTCCGCTGTTCGTGGAGCTCAAGACGTTCGGCCTGCTCGACACCTATCTCGGCGCGCTCCTGCCCACCTTTGCGTCGGCTTTCGGGATCTTTCTGCTCAGGCAGGCGATCAACCAGGTGCCGCGCGAACTGGACGAAGCGGCGACGCTCGACGGGGCCGGGCACTTCCGCATCTTCACGAGGATCATCCTGCCGAACATCCGTCCGGCCATCGCGACCCTGGTGGTGTTCGCATTCATGGGCAGCTGGAACAGCTTCCTGTGGCCACTCGTGGTGTTGCGCTCGCCGGAGCTGCAGACGCTGCCGATCGCGCTCGCCGGCCTCCAGGGCCAGTACACGTCGCAGTGGGACACCGTGATGGCCGGGTCGGTCATCAGCGTGCTGCCCATGCTCGCGCTCTACATCTTCGCCCAGAAATACGTCATCCAGGGCGTCGCCAGCTCCGGGATCAAGTGATCCCCGAGACCAGCAACCAGCACCACCCGCACCATCACATCGAAGGAGATTGCATCACATGAACCGCAAGCTATTGGTCGCCATCGGCCTGGCGGGCGTCGCGGCACTCGCCATGACCGGCTGTGCTCCAGCCACCCCCAGCAGTGCCGGACCCGTCACGATCACCTACTCCAATTTCATTTCCAACGGAGGAAACGAGAAGAACCTCGCGACGATCGTCGCAGCCTTCGAGAAGAAGAACCCCGACATCAAGGTCGATGTCAAGACCCTGCCGTACGACGCCTACGGCACCGCACTGCAGACCGACCTCGCGGCGGGGAAGCCTGCCGATGTCTTCGACATCAACGGCCCTTCGAGCTACGGTCCCTATCAGGCCAACGGCGTTCTCGCCGAGCTCAAGGGCGTCAACTCCGGTGCATACAACACGGCGTTGCTCGACAGCTACGCGACCGGCGGCAAGCAGTACGCCCTGCCGACCTCCTTCTCGGACGTCGTGCTTTATTACAACAAGGACCTCTTCGACGCGGCGGGTGTGACCTATCCGACGAGCTCGTGGACGTGGGCCGACGAAACGGCCGCGGCCGCAAAGCTGACCAACAAAGCGACAGGTGTCTGGGGTGACCATCAGCCGGTCACCTACAACGAGTACTACAAGGTGCTCGTGCAGAACGGTGCGAGCTTCCTGAGCAAGGACGGCAAGAAGGCCGCGTTCAATACTCCGGCCGGAATCGAAGCCGCCAAGTGGCTCGTCGACAAGAGCGGCACCACCATGCCGACGATCGCCGACGGTCAGGGAACCGCCGACTACGACACGAACCTGTTCAAGGCGGGAAAGCTCGCCATGCTGCACACCGGAATCTGGGTCTTCAGCTCCTTCGCCAGCACTCCAGCCAACTGGGACATCGCGGTGGAACCAGGTAACAAGACCTCGGCGAACGCCGTGTTCTCGAACGGAATCGGCGTCTCCGCAACGAGCAAGCACCCTGCGCAGGCGCAGAAGTGGGCCGAGTTCATGTCGGCCTCAGACACCATGGTCAGCGTGCGTCTCGACTCCGGATGGGAGCTTCCGGCGATCTCGGATGCCAAGAAACTCGCCACCTACCTCGACAAGGGAAAGCCCGCCAACCGGCAGGCGGTGTTCGACGCGGCGAAGAAGATCGCGGCTGCGCCATCCATCGGCAACAACCAGTCCGCGATGCAGGATGCCATCACCGGCGAGCTCATCGAGGCGCAGGCCGGACGCAAGAGCGTGCAGCAGGCACTCATCGACGCGGAGAAGAAGATCAACACGCTGCTCGCCGGCTAGACGCGGAGCGCGCACGACCGGCCGGATTCACTCCGGCCGCTGGGCCCCGAGGTCGATCGACCTCGGGGCCACCCATGAACACTCGCGCCAAGCAGGGCGCAGCAACGAGGAGATTTCGGAATGATCGAGGCGACAGGCCAGACTCGCGACCTGGCGGTATTGACCCACCTGGCAGAGACGAGCGTCGAGCTCATCCTGCAGTTGCAGGACCCGTCGGGTGCCTATCCGGCCAGCCCGACGTTCTCCGCCTACAGCGGCTTCTGCTGGTTTCGCGACGGGGCCTTCATCGCCGACGCGATGTCGGCGGCCGGGGCGGTCGAGTCGGCGAGCAGCTTCTTCGACTGGTGCGGCGGCATTCTGCTGGACAGGGAGGCCCAGATCGTCCAGATCGTCGAGGCCGCGGCGGCTGGCTCACCGGTTGCCGACTCGCGGATGCTTCCGACGCGCTTCACCTTCGCCGGTGAGGACGGCGACGACGACTGGTGGGACTTCCAGCTCGACGGATACGGCACCTGGCTCTGGGCAGTCGTCGGGCACTCGAAGCGGCACGGTCTCGATCTCGCCCGCTGGTCCCGTGCCATCGACCTGAGCGTGGACTACCTCGCCAGCTCCTGGCAGCGGCCGTGCTTCGACTGGTGGGAGGAGAACGCCGACCGCGTACACGTCTCCACTCTCGGCTGTATCGCGGCAGGCCTCGGAGCCGTCGCGGATTCGGCGATCCTCGATGCGGCCCGGTTGCAGAAATCGCAGGCAACCATCGAATCGATCCGCACCACGATCATCGAACGGGGGCTGACGGACGGGCACCTGGCGAAATGGCTCGGGTCAGACCAGGTCGACGCAAGCCTCCTCGCGCTGGTCGCGCCGCTCGGGATATTTCCGGCGGCTGAGGCCGTCGGATCCGCAACCATCCGGACGATCGAACGCGAGCTCGGCTTCGGCGGGGGCGTGCACCGCTACCTCTCCGACACGTTCTTCGGCGGCGGACAGTGGCCACTTCTCAGCTGCATGCTCGGGTTGGCCTTCGCGGACGCGGGATATCGCGAACGAGCCCTAGAGCAACTCGACTGGGCCGCAGCGACGGCGAACGACAATGGCGCGATTCCCGAGCAGGTGGCACAACATCTCCTCGATCCCTCTATGAGGGCGGAGTGGGTGGATCGCTGGGGGCCCGTCGCGACCCCGCTGCTCTGGAGTCACGCAATGTACGTTCGACTCGCCGTCGAACTGGGAGTACTGGAGGCGCTCGAATCATGATCCGTCATCGCCCGTTCGGCTCGGGGCATCCCTATTCGGTCGACACAGAGCAGCGCTGGCCCGTCGACCCCGTCGCTGGCGAGTCTGTGTTGCTCGGGGTGAGAACCTCACCGGAGGTCACCGGCGTGAGCTGCGAGTTGGTGCGCGGTCACGACGCGCCGCTCGTGCTCGAACTCGAGCGCACCGCCAGGCAGTCACGGGGACAGACGGTGGATGGCGGTCACCTCGCCTCTGCGCAGGCGCGGCTGGCGCGGGCATCCGGTGGGTGGAGGGTGAGCATCGACACGCTCGCTCCCGGTGACCGGTATCGGTACCGCTTCACAGCAAGGGGACCGCGCGAGCAGAAGACCCGATGGTTCGACTTCCGGGTCGCCGCGTGGCGTCCCGCCGAGGGAGTCGTCCGTGGAAGCCGGATCATCCCCGGGACGACGAGTGTTCTCGACGACGGCGAGCGGGTGCGCCGCGTGCGCTTCGCCCTGCCGCTTTCGGCCGGTGAGCACGTAACCGGGCTCGGGGAGCGCTTCGACGCCCTCGATCACCGCGGCGCGATTCTCGATTCGGTCGTCTTCGAGCAGTACAAGAGCCAGGGCGCCGAGCGCAAGACGTATCTCCCGATGCCGTTCGCCCAGATCGTGGGCGGTGCGGGCTGGGGATTCCACGTGCGTACGTCGCGGCGGGTGTGGTTCGACTTCGCCGCGCAGGAAGACGGCCGCACTTGGATCGAGGCGGAGGTCGATGCATCGAGCGACAGCACCGATGTGCTGGACGTCGGTTTCTATGAGGGCTCACCCCGCGAGGTGCTCGACGGCTTCCTCGAGGAAGTCGGCCGCCCGAGGGAGCTGCCGGAGTGGGTGTTCCGACTCTGGGCCAGCGCCAACGAGTGGAACACGCAGGAAGAGGTCATGGAACAGATGGACCTGCACCGCGAGCACGACATCCCCGTCGGTTCGGTCGTGATCGAAGCCTGGAGCGATGAGAGCACCTTCACGATCTGGCGCGATGCCGCGTACTCCGTCGCGGAGGACGGTGGCCCGCTACGGCTCAAGGACTTCAGTTTTGCCAAGGACGGCGCCTGGCCAGACCCCAAGGGCATGATCGACGAGTTGCACGCGCGTGAGGTGAAACTGCACCTGTGGCAGATCCCGCTCATCAAGATGCGACCTCATCCACGCGGGCAGGTGCGGGCGGATGCCGCGGCGGCGGTCCGGGAAAACGTGCTCGTGCGGGAACTCGCGCCCAACGGCACGCTGCGTCCGTACCGCAACCGCGGCTGGTGGTTCCCGCTCGGTCTCATGCCGGACCTGACCGACGCGCGCGCCGCCGCCTGGTGGACGGAGAAGCGTCGCTACCTCGTCGAGGACATGGGCGTCGATGGATTCAAGACCGACGGTGGCGAGCACGCCTGGGGTCGGGACCTGCGCTACCTCGATGGCAAACACGGCGACCAGGGCAACGCGCTCTTCCCGGTGTACTACGCCAAGGCCTACGGCGACCTTCTGGAGTCCGCGGGCAAGGCGCCCGTGACCTTCAGCCGCGCCGGTTTCACCGGCAGCCAGGCACATGGCACGTTCTGGGCCGGGGATGAGAACTCGACCTGGCAGGCCTTCCGCTGGTCGCTGTTTGCGGGCCTCTCCGCGGCGTCCAGCGGCATCGTCTACTGGGGCTGGGATCTCGGCGGCTTCTCCGGCGACGTTCCCGACGGTGAGCTCTACCTGCGCTCCGCGGCCGCCGCCGCCTTCGTGCCGATCATGCAGTATCACGCTGAGTTCAACCATCACCGCACACCATCGGGCAACCGCACGCCATGGAATATCGCGGAACGAAACGCGGATGACCGGGTTATTCCCGTGTTCCGGCGCTTCGCCAAGCTGAGGGAGCGACTCGTTCCGTATCTTGCCGAGCAGGCCCGGATTTCGGTCCAGACCAGTGCACCTCTCATGCGCCCGCTGTATTTCGACTTCACCGACGACGAAAAGGTCTGGGACTACCCGCTGCAGTGGATGCTCGGCGACGAGATCCTCGTCGCGCCGGTGACCGACGCCGGCGCATCGGAATGGTCTACCTACCTGCCAGCTGGCGAGTGGGTGGATGCCTGGACCGGTTCGCCGATCACGGGTGGCCGTGTGGTCTCCCGCGCCGTACCCATCGACGAGATACCCATCTACGTGCGGTACTCCGCCTGGGATCGCCTGGCGGGGATCTTCCTGCCGTAAGCGGTCGCCGCACACGCTGTTCTCCAGCGTTCGTCGCGCCGGGGTTCGCTACGCCTGCATTCGCAGCGTCCGCGTTCGTCACGCCCATCGTCATCACACCCTCAGCCTCGCAAGGTCGACGCGACCGCCCCTTCGTGGCCGTCTCGAACTATCGACATGTGCTGGGGGTACGAAGTAGGGGATTCCGTTCTCGATGAAGACGGTCCAACCGTCGTTGTGCACGCGATGATGGTGGTGCGAGCAGAGCAGGATGCCATTGCACAGGTCGCTGTTCCGGCTTTTCGACCACCACTCGATGTGATGGGCTTCGGCGTAGGACGGCGGCCTGTTGCAGCCCCCGACGGCACAGCCGCCGTCGCGTTCTGCGAAGGCGATGCGCTGGGCTCGGCTGAACAACCGCCGCGACGCTCCGACGTCGAGGACCTCGCCGCGCCCTCCGAGAACGACGGGGATGAACTCCGCATCGGCGGCGAGCTGTCTGGCCCTGCTCGCGGAGATCGTCTCGTCAATGCCTTGGACCTCTGCCCGCCCGAGCCCCGTCATGAGCGATTCGAGCGGCATCCGCACCACCATCGTGATCGACGGCAGCTCGCCCGCCGCACTGCGACAGGTGGCGATGTGTCGGAAGATCTCTACCCCGGCATCCGATCGAATCTGCTCGAGGCTCCGGTCGTCTGCGGGGGCATCGGCCAGGTCAGCGTCTGCGGTTGGGGCGCAGGGTCGCCGAAGCTGCTGGCCGACGATCGCGTCGATGCCGGCCTTCACGAGGCCGCCGTCGGCAGGGTCCAGATACCAGTCGATGTGGAGCATGCCATCGCAGGTACTCGAAATCCGTAGCGACCGACGCTGCCGCCGGAGTTCGTCGCGCGGCTCCGCGCCATCTTCATCGAGTCGATCCCGGACGAGCCGAGCCAGTTTGCGAAGCTCCTCCACTGTGAAGTCGGGCGCGCGCTCGACGAGAAGCCGTTCCGCGGCGAGTCGCGCCTCGTGCGAGCAGCGGAGCGAAGCGAGCTCCAGCTCGCGCGTGATGGCGGCAGCGCTCTCCAGTCCCATCGCACCGCGGCCAAGCGCTTCCGCGACGGCGGGATACCGCGCGGGCAGGGGTCGGCCGTCGAGCCCGCGCCGTTCCGCTGTGGCAAGCCCCACGTCGCACAGTCGTGCGGCCTCCGAAGTCGTGATTCCCCACCGGTCTGCGAGCATCGACGATGGACGCGCATATCCCGCTCGTTTCGCCATACCGTCGCCGCCCAGCGACGGCCGGGACCGGTGCGCGACCCCGCCTGCCACACTCGCGCGGACGGCATCCAGCAGTCGTTGCAGCGAACCCAACCCGGCGATGACTGTATCCAGTCCCGCATCGGTCATGCTCTCGGCCTGGGCGGACAGGGTCGAGTCGGCTTCCAGGAACGCACCGAGACACTCGGACCACTCGGCACGCAGCTGTTCTGCGGCGAGGGGGAGCGATGCGATGGGGCTGTCCATGCGACGAGTCTTTCAGCAGCCACCGACATTTCTGATTCGCAAAAAGCCCTTCTGAACAGCATTTTTCTGTGGAAACAGGAGCCGCAGCGGTGCCTGTGGAGGAGAGGAGGTCGCGTCGCCGGGGCTGGGGACCAACAGAGCAAAGGGCCGAAGGCAGAGATGACGGTCCAACCGTCGTTGTGCGCACGATGATGGTGGCGCGCGCAGAGCAGGATGCCGCTGGGCTAGTCGGTTGGTTCGATTCAGTGGTGATACTCGAACACGACCGCGCGCGCCTGAGCACCAGCGCCGAAGATCCAGGCCGAATTCATGTCGAAATCGGATGGGCCGGAATCGTCTAGCAGTGCAAGTTCGACCGCGATTTGTTTTTCGTTCCCGGTCAAGTCCACAACAGGCCTCAGAAAGCTGATCCGGTAAACGCTCAAGGTCCGCGCTAATCGCTCTGCTTGCCCTCGACCTATGGATTCGATTGGTCGCAGGGTCTCGCCAGTAGTTAGATAGATCTCCCAGCCCTGATTGACGATCCGCGCCCACACCTTCTTTTCTGGAGGTAGTTTCCGCTTTGCCATGGCCTGATGCTACTGATGATGGTGGCTCCTAAGCGGAATCGCGTTTATGAGGCTCGTATTAGCGACTTGTCCCGTTCGGCTGTGCAGTCAATCTGCGCTGCGGCTTACCCCAAGCGATTTGATCGGCTTCCGAGCAAACTGGAAGACGTCGTCGGGCGTTTCTATCCCGTAGTCCTAGACGAACGCGGCGGACAAGATAGAGGCCAGCACCTCGGCGCTGGTGTTCTCTGCAAGCGCCCTCGTTACGGGCCGAACGAGATCGTCGTATTCGGTCGGATCCGGGTTGGCGTCCGGGGGTCATAGACGCCGATCGGATCCCAGCCCTCCAGGAGGTGGGCAACCTGCAGCTCGATCGCAGAAAAGTCGTCACGGTTGTGCTCGCCCGTGTCGATTACAGTCAACGCAATCAGCTACTTCCTACGGGCCGTCTTTACACGGATTCTGTAACGCTAACAGGGCGCGAACGCGGTGCGGGTCATTGATGCCCGTGGGACGTATTTGCGACTTGTCCCGTTGACAGTGATGCTGTGCGCATCGGCGAACTGCCGCGTTCCATCTCCGTGACCTTCCGCGCGGCTTCTGCGATGTGAGGTGCCATGCATGGCGGAGGGCACAGCGACGGATGGCCATCGGAACTCTTGCTTTCGATGCGAATTCTTCAGGGCGATCGCCTGGGGCGTGAGTCGCGGCCCACGGATTCGGGTACTTGATCTTTGTGCAGTTCGCCATCGCGGCGAGGTCGAATTACGCGCAGCCGCAGCCGCGTTCGACGAAGGCGACGCGTTGGGCTCAACTGAACAGCAGGCCACTGATCACCGATTGGCACCGACGCCGATCTCTCCGATGGACCTAGGCTGGAACAAATTCCGGCGCCAGCGAGAAGCGCTCAGCGAGAAAGCATCGATAGCCCATAGTCCAGCCGATAATCGCGGGGATCGTCGCCGCCATCACCGGATTCTCGAGTTCGTTCGCGATCGTGCTCGCGGGTCTCGCGGCGGTCGGTGCGAGCGAGTCGCAGTCGGCATCCGGGCTCCTCGTGATCTGCGTCGCCCAGGGCGTTCTCGCGATTGTGCTGAGCGTCGTTTACCGCATACCGCTCAAGTTCGCGTGGAGCACCCCGGGCGCTGCCCTTCTCGTGGCGACGGCCGGCGTGACCGGGCGGTTCGCCGAGGCCGTCGCGGCGTTCATCGTCGCGGCCGCGCTCATCGTGCTCGTCGGGCTGTGGCCCGCGCTCGAGAGGTTCATCGGGCGCATTCCGCGGCCGATCTCGAACGCGATGCTCGCCGGCATCCTCTTTCCGCTGTGTCTCGCTCCCGTCAAGGCGGCGGTGCAGATCCCGCTGCTCGCCGTGCCGGTGATTCTCGTCTGGCTCCTGCTCTACCGGCTGGCGCCGCGGTGGGCGGTTCCTGCTGCGATCGCGCTGGCGGGCGTGCTTCTCGCGGTGACCGTCGACTCCGGCTGGTTGCACGGCGCGCACCTCCTGCCCCGGGTCGATTTCGTCGCGCCACAGTTCGACCTGATGGTCGTGGCGAGCCTCGCGATTCCGCTCTTCATTGTGACGATGGCGGGGCAGAACATCCCGGGAGCCGCGATTCTCAACAACTTCGGTTACCGTCCGCCCGTTCGCGCGTCGCTCATCGGTTCCGGCGCGCTCTCGGCTGCCGGGGCGCTGTTCGGCGGGATCACGATCAACCTGGCCGCGCTCACGCAGGCGCTCACGGCCGGTCCCGAGGCATCTCCCGACAGGACCAAACGCTGGATCGCCCCCGTCTCGGCCGGCGGCACCTACATCGTGCTCGGGTTGCTCGCGGGCGTGGCAACCGCGTTCGTCGCGGCATCCCCGCCGATCCTCGTCGAAGCGGTCGCGGGGCTAGCGCTCCTGAGCGCGCTCATCGGCGCGGTCACCGCGGCGATGGAGGCGCCCGCCGACCGGCTCGCCGCCATTGCGACCTTCCTGGTCACGGCATCCGGAATTGTCGTTCTGGGCATCGGTTCGGCGTTCTGGGGAATTCTCGTGGGCGCGATCGTAATGCTCTGGCTCGGGTGGCGGCGTCGCAGATCGAGACTCGCCGGGCGAGAATAGCGAACGCCACCGTTGCGGAGGACGATTGCGGCGCGGCGATGTGGAAACGTGCGTCGGTGCGGCGTGTCTTCCTCCGCAACGGTTGAGGCGGGTCGAGGCGCGGGTCGAGGAGGCAGCGGGCGCAGAAGTTCAGCCCGTGAGGCCGCGGCGTTCGAGCAACGGTTCGATCACAGCATCCCTGCCGCGGAATTCTCGGTAGGCCTCGAGCGGATCCTTCGATCCGCCCACCCCGAGCAACAGCGAACGGAAGCGATCACCGTTCGCACGCGTCAGGCCGCCGTTCTCCTTGAACCACTCGACGGTGTCGGCGTCGAGCACCTCGCTCCAGATGTAGGAGTAGTACCCCGCGTCGTAGCCGCCGGAGAACGTGTGTGCAAAATAGGCGCTCGAGTATCGCGTGGGGACGGCGGGGTTGTCCAGGCCGACGGCGGCCAGCGCCTCGGCCTCGAATTCCGCGACGTCCGCCACCGTGTCGTCGGCCGTGATGCGGTGCCATGCCTGGTCGAGCATCGCCGCGGCGAGGTACTCGCTCGTCTTGAATCCCTCGTTGAACGCGGATGATGCCTGAATCTTGTCTACGAACTCCTGCGGCATCGCGGCGCCCGTCTCGACGTGCACCGCGTAGTTCGTGAGGATCTCCGGCCACAGCATCCACATCTCGTTCACCTGGCTGGGAAACTCGACGAAGTCCCTGAACACGTTGGTGCCGGCGAATTTCGGATAGGTGACGCGGGCGAACAGGCCGTGCAGCGCATGCCCGAACTCGTGGAAGAGGGTATTGACCTCGTCGTAGCTGAGCAGCGTCGGCGAACCAGCCGCCGGTTTCGGCACGTTGAGGTTATTGACGACGACCACAGGATGCCCGAGCAGCTCGTTCTGCGAGATGAGCGGGTTCATCCACGCACCGCCGCGCTTCGAGTCGCGGGTGTACAGGTCGAGCACGTAGAGGCCGACGGGGGAGCCGTCCTCGTCCGTGACTTCGAAGACGCGCGCATCCGGGTGATGGGCCACGAGGTCCGGCCGTTCGGAGAAGGTGATCCCGTAGACCTGGTTTGCAGCGAAGAACACGCCGTCGCGCATCACCCGCTCGGACTCGAAGTACGGCCGCATCGCGGCGGTGTCCACGTCGTACTTCTCCCGGCGGACCCTCTCGGTGTAGAGCGCCCAATCCGCGGCCTCGATGGCGAAGGCGTCGCCGATCTGTTGCTGGAGATCCGCCTGTTCCGAGCGGGCGTTGCGCGCTGCCACGGGTGCCAGCCTCCCGAGCATGGCGGCGACGGCCCCCGGGGTCTTCGCCGTCTCGTCCGCGGTCACGTAGGCGGCGTGGTTCGGGAACCCGAGAAGGCGCGCGCGTTCCGCCCGCAGGCGTGTGATCTCGAGCACGAGCTCGCGATTGTCGTTCTCGCCGCCATGGCTTCCCCGGGCTCTCGAGGCATCCATGATGCGTCGGCGCACGGCGCGATCGGTCAGCGAATCCAGGTAGGGATGCCCGGTCGGCAGCACGAGCGTCACCAGGTATTTGCCGTCGAGGCCGCGTTCTCTTGCGGCCTCGGCGGCGGCGGAAATCTCGCCGGCACCGAGGCCGTCGAGTTCCGTGACATCCTCGATGACGACGGCGAGATCGTTGGTGTCGGCGAGGAGGTTCTTCTCGAATCGCGTCGTGAGCGTCGAGAGCTTCTGGTTGTAATCCCTCAGTCTGTCTTTCTCGGCGTCGTCGAGTCCGGCACCCGCAAGGGTGAATTCGGTGTAGTACCGCTGGACGAGATATTTCGCCTCGGCGTCCAGTTCGAGTTGCGGCAGCTGGTCGTGGAGCGTTGCGATCCGCGAGTACAGCCGAGAATCGAGTTTGATCGCGTCGGAGTGTGCCGCAAGCAGGGGAGCCATCTCCTCCTCGAGATCGTTCGTGAAGTCCGAGCTGTCGGAGGAGCTCTTGTTGAAGAACACCGTCGCCACGCGATCGAGCGTCTGTCCGGATTGCTCGAGAGGAATCATCGTATTCTCGAAGGTCGGAAGTTCGGGTCGACCGGCGATGTTCGAGATCTCGGTGAGCTGCTCCTCGAATCCCCTGTCGAATGCGGGCCGGTAGTGCTCGTCGCGGATCTCCGCAAAGGGAGGGAGACCGTAGGGAAGGGTGCTTGGCGCGAAGAAGGGGTTCTGCTCAGGCATGTTCAGCCGTTCTAGATTTCGTCGTCGGGAGCCGCGATCACGAAGGCTTCGCCACCGGTGTAGCGGATGACGGTGCCGTCGTCGAGCTCGACGACCGGGTTGTCCTCAAGCCAGGTGAGGGTCCAGCGCCACCGGGTGGTGTCCACGTCCGCAAGTTCCGCTTCAACCCCGTGGATGGCGTCGACCACGACCTGAGGCAGCCTCGACGGCGCCTCCGCTCCAACCGCCCACCTCGTGCCGAGTTGCATATCAGGCCTCCTGTTCCGCGAGTACGGCGTCGGTTACGGTGATCTGCTCGCCGCTGACGAAGACCAACGTACCGATGCGTCCGACGGCCTTGAGATCGTCAGCCGCCAGCTGCAGCAACTCCGGTCCGGTGATCGTCACCGAGCTGAGTTCGGTCTTCTGCGATGCCTTCGCGTCGGTCTTCGCGCGACGGATGCCGACCAGGGCCTCGCCGACGGCGGCAAGCAGACCGCTTGGTCGGGCGTCGATCACGCTCGTCGGCCAGGCCGCCGTGTGCACGGAACTTTCATGGGTCCACGACCAGACCTCCTCCGTCGCGAACGGAATGAACGGCGCAAACAGGCGCAGCATGACGTCGATGCCGCTACGAAGCGCATGCACGGCGGATGCCTGTTCTGCGACCGTCCCGGCGCCGTAGGCACGTTCCTTCACGAGTTCGAGATAGTCGTCGCAGAAGTTCCAGAAGAACTTCTCCGTGACCTCGAGAGCGTGGGCGTGGTCGAAGTCGTCGAAACATCCGGTGGCGATCTTCACAACCTGCCCGAGCTCGGCGAGCACGTCGATGTCGAGCGGGTTGGTGATGCCGTAGTCGCCGGACGGCAGTTCGAACGAGTAGACGAATTTCGCCGCGTTGAGGACCTTGATGGCGAGACGCCGCCCGATCTTGATCTGCTTCGGGTTCTGCGGATCGAAGGCCGCGTCGGTGCCGAGCCGACTGGATGCCGCCCAGTAGCGCACGGCATCCGAGCCATGTTCATCGAGCATCCCCGCCGGCGTCACGACGTTGCCTTTGGACTTGGACATCTTCTTGCGATCCGGGTCGACGATGAAGCCGGAGATGCCGGCGTTCTTCCACGGAACGGTACCGTGTTCGAGTTCTGCCCGAAGCACGGTCGAGAAGAGCCAGGTGCGGATGATGTCCTGCCCCTGGCTGCGCAGCGAGTACGGGAACACGAGGTCGAAGAGCTCAGGGTCGCGTTCCCAGCCGCCGGCGATCTGCGGGGTCAACGAGGAGGTCGCCCAGGTATCCATGATGTCGACCTCGCCGATGAAGCCGCCTGCCGCGCCGCGCTGGCTCTCGTCGTAGCCAGGCGCGGTCGCGGACGATGGGTCGATCGGAAGAGCGTCTTCCCTGGGAACGATGACCGCGCCCTTTTCTCCCTCGGCGTCGAGCTCGTACCAGACCGGGATCGGAACGCCGAAGAACCGCTGGCGCGAGATCAGCCAGTCTCCGGTGAGGCCGCCCACCCAGTTCTCGTAGCGAACCCGCATGAAGTCGGGGGCGAAGTTGATCTCCCGGCCGCGCTCGAGGAGAGTGTCGCGCAGTTTCTCGTCGCGCGCGCCGTTGCGGATATACCACTGGCGGGTCGACACGATTTCGAGCGGCTTGTCGCCCTTCTCGAAGAACTTGACCGCGTGGGTGATCGGCTTGGGGTCGCCGAGGAGCTCGCCGCTTTCCTTGAGGAGCTCGACCATTTTCGCCTTCGCGCTGAACACGGTCTTGCCCGCGAGCTCCGCGTACGCGGCCTTTGCGGCGTCCGTCACGATGACGTCCGGTGGATCGGCCACGATGCGACCGTCGCGGCCGATGATGGTGCGGTTGGGGAGGTCGAGTTCGCGCCACCAGGTCACGTCGGTGATGTCCCCGAAGGTGCAGATCATGGCGATGCCCGATCCCTTGTCCTTCTGCGCCAGGTGGTGCGCGAGCACGGGTACCTCGACGCCGAAAACTGGTGTGGTCACGGTCGTGCCGAACAGGTGCTGGTAGCGCTCGTCGTCGGGATGCGCCACGAGAGCGACGCAGGCGGCGAGCAGTTCCGGCCGCGTCGTTTCGATGTGGACGTCGCCGTCGGGTGCGTGGAACGCGAGCCGGTGGTAGGCGGCTGGCTGGTCTTTGTCCTCGAGTTCTGCCTGGGCGACCGCGGTGCGGAACGTCACGTCCCAGAGCGTCGGCGCGTCGGCCTGATAGGCCTCGCGACGCGCGAGATTGCGCAGGAACGCGCGCTGCGCAGCCGTCTGGGCTTCCTCGCCGATGGTGCGATAGGTGAGCGAGTAGTCGACGCTCAGACCGAGTTTGCGCCAGACATCCTCGAACTGTTTTTCGTCTTCGACAGTGAGGCGTTCGCACAGTTCGATGAAATTGCGACGGGAAATGGGCAGCTGGTCGGCCGCCTTCGACGAGGCATTCTCTCCACCCTCGAGCGGTGGCGTGAACGACGGGTCATAGGGGAGCGACGGGTCACAGCGCACGCCGTAGTAGTTTTGCACCCGCCGTTCGGTGGGGAGGCCGTTATCGTCCCAGCCCATCGGGTAGAAGATGCTCTTGCCGCGCATGCGCTGGTATCGGGCCATCAGGTCCATGTGGGTGTAGCTGAAGACGTGGCCGATGTGCAGGCTGCCGGATGCCGTCGGAGGGGGGGTATCGATGCTGAACACGTTGTCGCGCACGGCGTTCGCCCGATCGAACCGGTGCGTGCCCCTGGCTTCCCACGCGGCATCCCATTTGGCTTCGAGCCCTTCGAGGGCAGGCTTCTCGGGGATGGCGGCGGCCATGTGTGCTCCGGTTCGATATATGCGGCACCGAGTCGGTGAAGAGGTGCCTGAGTGTGGGGGATCAGTGACGATTGTACCGCGGTCGTCGTTTCGCATGGGTTGCGCCGGTTGCGCGCTCCCGTCGCCCATCCCCGTCGCGCGCTCCCGTTGTGCAGGATGCCGCGTGGAACGGCAACGCACAACGCCGCCGCGTCCTGCATAACGGAGGGGCTGGCGCGCGGCGGTCCTGCACAACGGGAGTGTGCGCGAGCCGTCCGTCGAGCCGCCGCGACTAGCCGATGCGGGGCGCGGAGGCGATGAGCGCTCGCGTGTAGTCATGCTTCGGTGCGCCGAAGACCACCTCGGTGGCGCCCGATTCGAGCACGCGCCCCCCACGCATCACCAGTACGTCGTCGCTCATGTGACGCACGACACCGAGGTCGTGCGTTATGAAGAGGTAGCTCAGCCCATGGCTCCTCTGGAGGTCGTCCAGAAGGTCGAGCACCTGTGCCTGCACCGAGACGTCGAGGCTCGAGACCGGCTCGTCGCACACCAGGATGTCCGGGCGCGGGGCGATGGCCCGTGCGATCCCGACACGCTGCTGCTGGCCTCCGGAGAGGTACCGAGGTCGTCGGCTGGCGATCGACGGATCGAGGCCGACCTGGAGGAGCAGCCCCGAGACGTCCGCTCGCCGCGACCGGCCGCGAGTCAGCGCATCAGCGAGAATTTGTCCGACCGTCAGCCGCGGGTCGAACGAACTCAGAGCGTCCTGGTAGATCGCGCCGATGCGCGCGCGGCGATCGCGACGGTCGCGCTCCGATACCGACGCCCATGGCTGTCCGAGCAGACTCACGCTTCCGGCATCCGGTCGCTCGAGGCCGAGCACGAGGCGTGCCACGGTGGTCTTGCCGGAGCCCGACTCGCCGACCACGCCAAGGGTGCGACCGGGGCGGAGCGCGAAGCTGACATCGTCGACGGCCGTGCGTGATCCGAACCGCCGTACCAGCCGGCTCGCCTCGAGCACCACCTCGCCGGATGCGTCGGAGACGTCGGATGCGTCGGCGACGGCGGCGACGGCGGCGACAGGCGCATCCGTCAGGCGGCTTCCCCTGGGCCGGCCGGTCGGCACAGCCGCGATGAGACGGCGCGTGTACGGGTGCTGCGGAAACTGAAGCACGCGAGCAGTCACACCGCTTTCGACCACTCGTCCCTTCTCCATGACGACGATCCGAGACGCCAGCCTGCTCACGACGGCGAGGTCGTGGCTGATCAGGAGGATTGCAGTGCCATCCGTGCGCAGCCGGTCCAGCAGATCGAGAATTTCCGCTTGCACTCTGGTGTCGAGTGCGGTCGTCGGCTCGTCGGCGATGAGAAGGCGCGGTCGCAGCGCGACGGCGGAGGCGATGACGGCACGCTGGCGCAATCCGCCCGACAGCTCGTCGGGACGCTGAGCCGCGCGCAGACCAGGCTCGGAAACGCCGACCTCCGCCAGGAGCTCGACAACCCGAGCCTGCCGCTCGCGGGGACTCAGCGAGGTGTGGATGCGCAGGGAGTCCGCGACCTCGCGGCCGATCGGGAGCAAGGGGTCGAGAGCCACCAGTGCCCCCTGGGAGACGAAGCCGATTTCACGTCCTCGCAGGCTTCGCATCCTCGCGGGTGAGGCATCCAGCAGGTTCGTATCGCCGAAGGCGAGAACCGATGCCGCAACACGCGCGCCGGGGCCGGCAAGACCGAGCAGTGTTCGTGCGGTGACACTCTTGCCAGAGCCGGACTCGCCGACGATCGCGAGACATTCGCCCGGCTCGATCTCGAAGCCGACACCGTCGACGACGTCGGATCCGCCGAAGCGCACCGAAAGGTCCCGAACCTCGAGAAGAGGACTCACGATGACCTCAGCCTCTGCCGCAGGCTCCGTCCGAGCAGCGTGGTCACCACGGCGCTGAGCACGATGAACAGGCCGGGGAAGAACGTCATCCACCAGAACGATGTGATGTAGGTGCGGCCCGCCGAGAGCATCGCACCCCATTCCGCGGCCGGAGGAACGGCACCGAGCCCGAGATAGCTGAGCGATGAAGCCCAGACGATCGACTGCCCGATTCCGAGGGTCACCAGCACATAGAGCGAGCCGGCCACGTTGGGCAGCAAGTGGTGGATGACGCGGCTCGCGCGCCCGCGCCCGAGCACCGTTGCCGCCTCGAGGTAGGGCGCACGCCGCACCACGAGCACCTGGCTGCGGATGATGCGCGCGTATCCTGGCGCGGTCGCGAGCCCCACCGCGATCGTCGATGTGACGACGCCGGGACCGTAGATCACGATGAAAAGCAGCGCGAAGAGCAGACCGGGAAAGGCGAAGAGCACCTCGAGAAAGCGCGTGGTTCCGAAGTCCAGCCAGCGGGGTCCGAGACCGGCGAGGAGGCCGAACACGAGCGCGAGGCCGACACCGATCGCGGTGGCGGAGAGCCCGATAAGCAGTGATGCGCCGGTGCCGTGGACGATGCGGGTATAGATATCGCGGCCGGATTCGTCCGTGCCGAAGAAGTGCGCGAAGGATGGCGCGCGAAAACTCTGCAGGGGGTGGATCGCCAGCGGATCGCCGGGTGCGAGCAGTCCCGGTGCCACGGCGGCGATCAGGAGGAGTGCGATCACCAGCATGGCGAAGACCTCGGCGGCGCGGAATCCCCTCATCGTGCGTCCCCGCGAAGCCTCGGGTCGATGAGCCGATCGGCGAGATCGGTCAGGGCGGTCACGAGCATGTAGGCCAGCGCGACCACGATCACGACTCCGATCACGACCGGTACATCCCGCTGCTGTACCGCGGCGAGCAGGCTTCGGCCGAGTCCCGGTCTGGCGAAGATCGTCTCAACCACCACGGCACCGCTGATGAGGGCACCGAATGCCCAGCCGACGAGGCCGATAGCCGGAATGGCGGCATGCCGGAGCGCGTGCAACCAGAACACCTCGCTTTCGCTCTCGCCCCGCGCGCGCGCCGACAGCGCGAAGGGCGACGCCATCGCGTCCAGCATCGACTCCCGCATCACCTGGCCGAGGAAACCGGAAAGCGGCAGGGCGAGCGTGAGCACCGGCAGCACGAGACCGACGGGCCCTGGCACGCTCACGGGAGGCAGCCATCCGAGAATCGAACTGAACAGCAGGATGAGTGAGATCGCGAGCCAGAAGTGCGGGACGGCCGCGGCCACAACCTCCAACAACGAGCTGATGCTCGCCGCTATGCGGCCGCCGCGGGTCGACCAGGCGGCGAGCGCGAGCGCGATCAGGCTTGCGACGATGAGCGAGCCGACGGCGAGCAACAGGGTTCCGCCGAGATTCTGGCCGATGACGCTGACCACGGAGTCGTGCAGCGCGTACGAGCGGCCGAGATCGCCGACGACCAGGCGGCCGAGGTAGTGCAGGTATTGGAGGAAGAGCGGCTGGTCGAGTCCGTACTCTGCACGCACCTGGGCCAGCGCCGCGGCACTCGTCTGCGAGCCAGGCCCGCCGAGGATCGCTTCAATCGGGTCGCCGGGGATGAGGCGTATGGCGAAGAAGGTCACGCTGGCCACCGCCCACAGCACGAAGACGCCGCCGCTGAGCCGAAGCAACAGCCATGGCAGCCAGCGGCGGCGTTTCCGGGTTCGAGGCGGAGCCCCTTCGATCAGTGTTGCAGCCACGTGTCGTAGAGCGTCGGGGTCGACACGGTCGGCATCGCCCTGAGGCCCTTCACGCTGGATCGCAGGAGATAGTGGTTCTGCTGGTCGTAGAGAGGCAGGATGTAATACCCGCTGAGCACGATGTCCTGCGCTTTCCTGTAGGCAGAGGCACGCGCAGCGGGGTCGGAGACCTGGCTGGCCGTCACAAGCAGCGCATCGAGGGTCGGGTCCTTCACCTGCGAATGATTGGCGAAGTAGCCGCTCGGTGCCGGCCTGGTGCCCTCGGAGTCGAACAGGATGCGCAGCACATCCGGGCCGACCTTCGTGTAGGGCGCGCTCACCAGGTTGTACTGGTTCTTGCCGAGTGCCGCGTACCAGCTCGAAAGGTCGAGGGGATGCAGGTTCACCTTGAATCCGGCCTCCTTCGCCGTGGCCTGTAACTGTTCGAAGAGCGACTGCTCAGCCGGGATCGACTGGTTGGTGCTCACCGGGAATTCGAGCTCGAGACGCTTGCCATCTTTGACACGGTAGCCAGCGGCATCCCTCTGCGTCCATCCCGCCTGGTCGAGCAGCTTCGCGGCGGCCTTCTGGTCGTAGCCGAAGAGGCCAGGCTCCGAGACGCCGAGCGCCTCGACGCTCGAGAGCGCGGAGTATGAGCGCTTGGCGGTGCCGAAGAAGAGGCTGGTGACGGCGTCGTTGACATTCGCCGAACGGACGAATGCCTCCCGAACGCGCTTGTCGTCGAAGGGCGCAATGCTCGAGTTGAGTTCGATCCGGTTCGAGGCTCCCGGCCGCGGGGCATCGATGTGCAGGATGTTCTTGCTGCTCTTCGCGGCCACGATCGTGTCGGGCTGCACGTTGTCGATCACGTCGACGGTGCCGGCCTGGAGAGCCGCGTATCGCGATGCGGAGTCGGGGAGGAAGCGCCACTCGATCGACGCGAGGTACGCCTTTCCGCCGTGGGCGGCATCCGCCGGCGGAGAGTTGTAGCTGTCGTTGCGCACGAGAGTGATCGACTGCTGCCTGGTCCAGGTCTTCACGATGAACGGGCCGGTGCCGACCGGTGATTCGCAGTTCACGGCCTGGCTGCGCTTGAGCGCGGTCGGCGATTCTATGGCGAGCCACGGCTGAGAGAGGGAATCGAGCAGTGCGCTGTCCGGCTTGCTCAGCAAAAGGCGGGCCGTGTGCTGGTTGAGGGAGGTCACGCCGGTGACCTTTGCGAGCGCGAGATATCCCGTCGATGAACCGGTCGCCGGATTCTGGAGGTGCGCGACGTTGGCCGCGACCGCGTCGGCCGTGAGCGGCGTTCCGTCGGTGAATTTCACATTGTCGCGCAGCGTGAAGTCCCAGCTGAGCCCGTCCTTCGACTCCGACCACTTGGTGGCCAGCCAGGGGATGATGTCTCCCGCCTTGTTCTTCGAGACGAGCGATTCGAGAAACTGCGTCGCAACGAGCGCCTGCGGGTAGTTGCCACCGACGTGCGGATCGAGGCAGGTGGGTTCGGCGTCTCCCGTTGCGTAGACGAGGTTGCCGCCCGGGACCGGGGTGCTGTTCGCGGGTGACGGCGACGTGCAGCCGGCCACAAGAAGCGCGATCGAAGCAAGGGCGATGAGGGGAGTGATTATGCGATTCACGGTCAGCTCTCTGGTGCCTGCCGCCGGCGGGCACATATTATTGGACTCAGTACAGTATTACAACTCGAGGGAGGCGATCATTCCCGCCGGACAGAAATCCGTCGGCCGTCCGAGGACCTCCTCGCGGTCGATGCTCGAAGACGCCGCCGCCGAGCTCTTTTTCGAGAACGGATACCTCGCCACGACGATCGACCAGATCGCACAGCGCGCGGGGGTCAGCCGCAATACCTTCTTCAACTATTTCGGCGCGAAGAGCGACGTGCTCTGGGTGGAGTTGGATGCCGCGATCGATCGTCTCGCCGAAGAACTCCGCTGCACGCCCCCTGGCCGACCGGCCCTCGCCGCGGTGCGCGACGCGACGCTGCTGGTGACAGCGGACATCGGCGTTGACCGAGTTCCGCTCGCCCTCACGCAGGACGACGTGATGGGGACGCGTGAGGAGACCAGAAGCTCAGGACTTGCGCGGCTGGCCTATCGCTCCGACGTGATCGCCGAGTTCCTCGCGCGCCGGCTTCGACGGCCCGTCGACGACCTGCTCGTCCTCGCCGCGGCGAATGCGCTGTCGGGTGCCATCTCGGCGGCCTGGACGGTGTGGGCGCGCGACGGGATCCGCCGCCGCCCCCTCGTCGACTACGTTTCCGAGGCATTCGCGGTCGTGTCATCCGGGCTCGAGTCGTCGCTGGCCTGACGTTTCCGCTGCGCAGGCACCAATGACGGCTCCTCTGGCACCGCGAGCGTCAGGATCGCCTCTTCGACGTGTTCATTGAGTTCCAGATCGCTCTCCACGCGGCGGAGAGCGGTCGCGACGTGGACTTCGGTGTCGTTCCCGACGATGTCGACGGCCGCCACCAGGAACACCCGGCCGGGCCCGACGAACTCAAGGTGCAGGTAGGTCACGCGGTCGATCTCCGGTCGGTCGAGCAGGTCCGCGAGCACGTCGTCGCGAAGCGCGGAATCCGGTATTTCGCCCACCAGGAATCGCCGGTTGCGGTCGATCAGCACGACGGCGACTATGGCCAACAGGACGCCGACCATGATGGATCCGAGCGAATCGAACACCGCCAGGCCGGTCACCTGGTGCAACAGGATGCCGAAGAAGGCGATCACGAGCCCGATGAGCGCGGCGGCGTCCTCGGCGAACACGGCACGCAGCGTCGCATACGAACTGGTGAGTGCGAAGTAGCCGGTGCTGGTGCCGCGTTCCTTTCCGCCGGCATGAGCCTGGCGGAATGCCTGTGCGAACGAAAAACTTTCCAGCACGAAGGAGACGGCCAGCACGACGTAGGCAATCGCGAAGTTGGTCGCATCCTCCGGCGAGAACAGCTCCTGGATGCCGTGCGCGACCGACACCACGGCACCGGCCATGAAGATACCGAAGGCCGCGATCATCGACCAGATGTAAGCCTCCCGCCCGTAGGCGAGAGGATGCGGATCGTCGCGCTGCTTCGCCGATCGGCGATCCGCGACGAGCAGGAAGATCTCATTGCCGAAGTCCGCCCAGGAGTGAGCCGCCTCGGCCACCATGGACGCTGATCCGGTGATCGCAGAGGCGATGGTCTTCGCCACCGCCACGAGCAGATTGGCGCCCAACGCGACCATGACCGTGAGCGATCCGCCGGCGCTCGCCTTGCCATCGTTCGTGCTCATCGTTTCCAGTGTGTCATGTCGCATAGGATTGCTGGCAACGACATCGATCCGGCTATCACCGGGGAGTCTCCGGAAGATCGGCGCAAGCCAGGTAGAACCGGACGACCGGGGCACGTTACGCCTTGTGAGCGGCTCCCGGCGTGCTGGTTTCGGCGCAGGGTTGCAAGCGGGGTGGTACCGCGGCGGCGCGAACAGCATCCGTCGTCCCCGCAGTCGGTGCACGTCGTCCAGTGCACTTCAACTGCTGCAACTGCCCTGGAGAGACATGAACTACCCGCGCAACTCTGGTGACGACACCGACGCACCACTCAGCGCTTCGCCGAGTTTCCCGCAGATCGAGCAGCACATCCTCGACTTCTGGATGAAGGACGGCACCTTCCAGGCATCCGTCGACCAGCGCGATGGCGCCCCGGAATGGGTCTTCTACGACGGGCCCCCGTTCGCCAACGGTCTTCCGCACTACGGTCACCTCCTGACCGGATACGCGAAGGACCTCTTCCCGCGCTACCAGACCATGCGCGGCAAGCAGGTGCACCGCCGCTTCGGCTGGGACACACACGGGCTGCCCGCAGAGCTCGAGGCCATGCGTCAGCTCGGCATCACCGAGAAGTCGCAGATCGAGGAGATGGGCATCGCCGTCTTCAATGCGAAGGCGCGCGAGTCGGTGCTCGAATACACGAGGGAGTGGCAGGAGTATGTCACGCGCCAGGCGCGCTGGGTCGACTTCGAGAACGACTACAAGACGCTCGACGTGACGTTCATGGAGTCGGTCATCTGGGCCTTCAAGCGTTTGCACGAGAAGGGGCTCGCCTACGAGGGCTTCCGTGTGCTGCCCTATTGCTGGCACGACGAGACGCCGCTCTCCAACCATGAACTGCGGATGGACGACGACGTGTACAAGATGCGTCAGGACCAGTCCGTCACGGTCACGTTCCCGCTGGACGGCGCCAGGGCCGAGAGCCTCGGGCTCACCGGAGTCAAGGCGCTCGCCTGGACGACGACGCCATGGACCCTCCCCACCAACCTCGCGCTGGCGGTCGGGCCGGCCATCGAGTACGCGGTCGTTCCGAGCGGGCCGCTCGGCGCGTCCGATGGTTCCGCCGAGGGCGTGGCGCAATTCCTCCTCGCGCGGGACACGATCGCGAACTACGCGAAAGACCTCGGATACGGCTCGGTCGCAGAAGCGCTCGAAGCGATCTCACGCGTCATCCTCGGTTCGGAGCTCGAGGGAGTGACCTACGACCGTCTCTGGGACTACTACGCGGACCAGGAGACCTGGGGCACACAGAACGCGTGGCAGATCCTCGTCGCCGACTATGTCGCCACCGGCGAGGGCACCGGCATCGTGCACCAGGCCCCGGCCTATGGAGAAGACGACCAGGTCACCTGCGCTGCGGCCGGCATCCCGGTCATCATCTCGGTCGATGAGGGCGGCAAATTCCTGCCCATCATCGCCGAAGTCGCCGGCCTCCAGGTCTTCGATGCCAACAAACCGCTCGTGCAGAAACTGCGCGCGGACGCACGTCTCCTGCGCGTGGCGAGCTACGAGCACAGCTATCCGCACTGCTGGCGCTGCCGCAACCCGCTGATCTACAAGGCCGTCTCGAGCTGGTTCGTGCGGGTCACGGAGTTCCGCGACCGCATGGGCGAGCTGAACCAGCAGATCAATTGGGTGCCGGACAACGTGAAAGACGGTCAGTTCGGCAAGTGGCTCGCCAATGCGCGCGACTGGTCGATCTCCCGCAATCGCTACTGGGGTTCGCCGATCCCGGTCTGGAAGAGCGACGACCCGGAGTACCCGCGCATCGACGTGTACGGTTCGCTCGACGAGCTGGAGCGCGATTTCGGGATGCTGCCCACCAACGCGGACGGCCAGACCGACCTCCATCGGCCGTTCATCGACGAACTCACCCGCCCGAACCCGGACGACCCGACCGGACGGTCGACGATGCGGCGCATCGAGGACGTGCTCGATGTCTGGTTCGACTCCGGATCGATGCCGTTCGCCCAGGTGCACTACCCCTTCGAGAATGTCGACTTCTTCGAGGAGCACAATCCTGCGGACTTCATCGTGGAGTACATCGGGCAGACCCGCGGGTGGTTCTACATGCTGCATGTGCTTTCCACGGCCCTTTTCGACCGTCCGGCGTTCAGCAATGTGATCAGCCACGGAATCGTGCTCGGCAGCGACGGGCAGAAGATGTCCAAGTCGCTTCGCAACTACCCGGATGTCAACGAGGTTTTCGACAGGGACGGCGCGGATGCGATGCGCTGGTTCCTCCTGTCGTCGTCGGTGATCAGAGGCGGCAACCTCGTCGTCACGGAGGAGGGCATCCGGGAGGGCGTGCGGCAGCTCATGCTTCCGCTGTGGAACAGTTACTACTTCTTCAGCCTGTACGCGAACGCCGCGACCGGTGGCTACGAGGCGGAGTGGCGCACCGACTCGGCCGACGTGCTCGACCGCTACCTTCTGGCCAAGGCCCGTCGCCTGATCGAGGACGTCACGACGCACCTCGACAGGCTCGACAGTCCGCTCGCGGCTCTCGCGCTGCGGGATTTCGCGGACGTGCTCACCAACTGGTACGTGCGTCGCAGTCGCGATCGCTTCTGGTCCGGCGACACCGCATCCATCGAAGGGCGGGAGGCCTTCGACACGCTCTACACCGTCCTCGAGACGGTGACACGGGTGGCCGCGCCGCTGCTTCCGCTCATCTGCGAACAGGTGTGGAAGGGTCTCACCGGTGGGCGCAGTGTGCACCTCGAAGACTGGCCGGATGCGGCATCCTTTCCCCAGGACGACGATCTGGTCGCCACGATGGACCGCGTCCGCGAGATTGCTTCCTCCGGACTGGGGCTCCGCAAGGCCACCGGCCTGCGCGTGCGGCTGCCGCTGTCCGAACTGACAGTGGTGAGCGAGAAGTCTTCCTCGCTCGCGGCGTTCTCGGACATCCTGCGTGATGAGCTCAACGTCAAGGCTGTGGTGCTTCGCGAGCTGGCCGAGGAGAGCCTCGCCGAGTTCGGCATCACGAGAAAGCTGACGGTCAACTCGCGCGCCGCAGGGCCACGCATCGGTAAGCAGGTGCAGTCCGTCATCCAGGCGTCCAAGGCGGGCGACTGGGCCCAAAGGGGTGAGAACGTCGTCGTGGGCGGCATCGAACTGCTGCCGGGCGAGTTCGAGTTGGAGCTGCAGGCCGCGGATGACAGCCAGGCGATCACGTTCCTGCCGGGCGGCGGTTTTGTGCTGCTCGACACGCAGACCACCTGGGAGCTCGAAGCGGAAGGGCTCGCGCGCGACCTCATTCGCGCCGTGCAGGAGACCAGGAGAGCCGCCGGATTCCGTGTGAGCGACCGGATAGCCCTCGCGCTCTATTTCGCGTCGGAATCCGAACGGGACGGCGTCGAACCCTTTGCGGCGACGATCGCACAGGAGACACTCGCGCTCGACACCCGGTTCGTCGACACTGAAGAAGAGGATGTCGAGGTCTTCGCGGCCCGGCATGGCACGGCGGCCGCGTTCCGCTCGCTGGTCCCCGCAGGACGCTACGCAAACGGCGGCGACGTACTCGTCGAAGTCACGATCCATGGAGCAGGAACCGATGTCTGACGACTCGCAGTCAAACGAACACGATCCGGAACTCAGCGATGACGCCTTCTTCCAGAAGGATGCCGACCGCGTCTACGGAGAGTTGCTCTCCCGAATCGGCGAGGCCAGCCCGCAGCCTCGACTCGGGCCGACGCGTCGCGTGGTCGAGTTGCTCGGCGATCCGCAGCGGGCGTACCCGATCATCCACATCACCGGAACGAACGGTAAGACGAGCACGAGCCGCATCGCCGAGAGCATCCTGCGCGCGTATGGGCTGCGCACCGGCCTGCTCACCAGTCCGCACCTCGTGCGCGTGAACGAGCGCATCGTGATCGATGGCCGGCCGATCTCGAACGAGGCGTTCGTGGCGAACTACCGCGACATCCAGCCCTACCTCGAAATGGTGGATGTCGAACTCGAAGCGGCGGGGGAGCTCCCGCTGACCTTCTTCGAAGCCTTCACGGCCCTGGCTTTCGCCAGCTTCGCGGACGCACCCGTTGATGTAGCCGTGATCGAGGTCGGCCTCGGCGGCGAGTGGGACTCCACCAACGTCGGCGACGGACAGGTCGCCGTTTTCACCCCGATCTCCCTCGACCACACCCAGCGACTCGGCAACACGGTCGCACAGATCGCCGCGACGAAGTCTGGCATCATCAAGCCGGCAGCCTCGGTGGTGACGGCTCGGCAGCCGGAGACGGCGCTCGCCGAACTCGAGCGAGCTGCCGAGCTGACGGAGTCGAGTTTCGCCATGCAGGGCGCGGCTTTCGACCTGCTGAGCAACACGGTGGCGGTCGGCGGTCAGGTGATTTCCGTACGGGGACTCGCCGGCACATACAACGACCTCTTCCTGCCGCTCTTCGGCGACCATCAGGCGCAGAACGCCGCCGTCGCCATTGCGGCGGTCGAGTCGTTCCTCGGCGGCGGCGACCAGATGCTCGTCGGCGACGTGCTCGCCGAGGGGCTTGCCACCGCATCCTCTCCCGGCCGGCTGCAGGTCATCGGAATCGAGCCGACCGTGATCGTCGACGCGGCCCATAACCCCGACGGCGCGGAATCCCTCGCCAGGGCGATCACGAGCTACTTCACGTTCGACGAGGTCGCGGTCGTGATCGGCGTTCTCGCGGACAAGGACGTCCGCGGAATCATCGATGCGCTCGTTCCCGTGACCGCACGCTTCCATGTGACCGCCTCGAGTTCTGATCGCGCCGTGCCGGTCGACGATCTCGCCGAAACCGTCGTCGAGATCGCCGGGGATGACGCGACTTGGGACTACGACACCCTCGAGGAGGCCGTCGAGTCCGCAAGGAGGTGGGCGGAGGAGGCGCCGAGACGTGGCGTCGTCATCACCGGGTCCATCACCCTCGTCGGCGACGCCATCGTGCTCGCCGAGGCGGAGGGGTGGAAGCGGTGAGCGAACCGCGGACCCGAGCGCCCCGTCGCCAGCGTTCCGCCACGGAGTCACTCCTGTCGATCGCACTGCTGCTCGAGGCGATCCTGGTCTTCTTCGTGACGATCACCGTCTTCGGCCTGAAAGTGCTGCCGGCCGGTGCGGCATTCGGCACGGGAGCTGCGCTCTTCGTGCTGCTGCTTCTCGACGGCCGACTGGTGCGCCACCCTTTCGGCATCTGGCTCGGCTGGGTGCTGCAGGCGGTGCTCATCGCCGCCGGGCTGCTCGTGCCGATGATGTATTTCATCGGTGCCATCTTCCTTGCCATCTGGGTCTACTGCTTCGTGGCCGGCCGCCGCCTCGACCGCCGAAACGCCCAACCTCGTTCCGAAACCACCACAACCACTGAGGAGTCACCATGAGCAACGTCGAAGAAACCCTGGTCCTGGTCAAGCCGGATGGCGTGTCCCGCAACCTGACCGGTGAGATCCTGCGCCGTATCGAGGCGAAGGGGTACCAGCTCGTCGACGTGAAACTCGTCCAGCCCGAGCGCGAGCTGCTCGCGAAGCACTACGAGGAGCACCAGGGCAAGCCGTTCTACGAACCTCTCGTGGAGTTCATGGAGAGCGGAGCGATCGTGGCACTGCGCATCGCCGGCGAGCGCGTGATCGAGGGATTCCGCTCCCTCGCCGGTACGACGGACCCGACCCTCGCGGCACCCGGCACGATCCGTGGCGACCTCGGCCGTGATTGGGGGCTCAAGGTTCAGCAGAACCTCGTCCACGGCTCCGATTCGCCGGAGTCGGCGGCACGCGAACTCGCTCTCTGGTTCGACTGACGCTCGCGTCGCCATCCGTGCAGGGTTTTGTCGTCAATGCGTATGTTATAGACGCCGCACTGACGACAAAATCCCGCACGGATCCGGCGCGCGGCTAGCCCGCAGCGTGTTGGGCCGTGAACGCCGAGAACGCCGTCGCATCGGTGAGTGATCCGGTGTACTGGACGCCGCTCACGAAGACCGTCGGGGTTCCGCCGAACGTGATGGGTGTGACAGCCACGCCCTTGAACACCTTTGCGTCTCCGTTCGGATGCACCCGCGCGGTCGCGGCTGCCACCCACGGCACGAACTGCTGCGAGGTAATGCACGACTTGATCGCTGCACTTCCGCTCCCCGCGCCTTTGAGAACGGCGAACAGCTGCGCGTCGGTCTTGCCGCTCGTGTTCTCCGCCGGCTGGTTGGCGAACAGCGCCGTGTTGACGGCGTAGTAGTTGTTCGGGTCGTAGTTGGCGACACAGGCAGCGGCATTGGCCGCTCGCGTCGAGTACTTGTTTCCGAGCGACGAATTGTCGAGGAAGGCGATGGGATGGATCTCGATGGTCGCCACTCCCGCCTTCACCCATGTCGCTATCTGGGTTGCGTTCGTCGTCTCGAACTGCTGGCAATACGGGCACTGATAATCGATGTAGGTGACGATATTCGCCGTGGTCTTGTGCTTCGTCCTGTCCGTGACGATCGGCACCGCCCCCGCCTTGATCGCGGGAGTCTTGGTGGCCGAGAGGTTGGAACCGGTGAGCAGGATTCCATCGCTCGCCATGTTGAGCGGTCCCGGCCCGGCAGGCTTGTTCACATTGACGATCACCAGCGCGATAACGGCGACAATCGCGAGCACCACGATCCCGATCCCGCCCTGCACGAAGATGCGGTTGCGCCGCTGGCGCCGTTTCTCCGCCTCGCGTTCGAGTCGTGCCTTCTCCCTCGCGGCCTCGCGGCGGTCCTTTTTGCCTGGCTGGTTGTTGCTACCGGGAGCGGCCATGTACTTTTTCCCATTTTCTCTCGGATGGTGACGTCGAATGGGAGGGTACCCGATCCCGCTATGCGGTTTCTGGTGACACGGCTGTATGCGCGCTTAGAGATGGCCGATGACGTCCAGTCGAACCTGCGCGATCGCGGCGATCACCACGTAGCTGAGCAGCGTGATCAGCGGCACGTAGGTGTACGCGGTCGCCGCCCCACCGCGCCGTCGGCCCGGCAGCGGGATGTGGCCGGACTTGAGGTTGTAGAGGGTGACGAGCCAGAAGCTCGGGATGACGACGGCCCAGGTCACCATGCACCAGGGGCAGAGAGTACCGAGAACGAAGATGCTCTGGTAGATCAGCCACACGATCAGGGCGAGAGCGCCCGCGAGACCGACGTTGAGGGCGATCCAGAACCAGCGGGCAAAGCGGATGCCCGCGAGGAGCATGAGCCCCACGACCAGCGGGGCGATCCAGCCGCCGACTCCGAGGAGGGGATTCGGGAACCCGAACAGGGAGCCCTGCCATGACTTCAGATTCACGCCGCACTGCACGAGAAGGCTGTAGTTGCAGGTGGGGGCCACGGCCGGATTGATGAAGGTCCCGACCTTGTCCACCGTCAGTCGGAATGCCGCAAAGAACCCCACGACCGAGAAGACGACGAGGAACACGCCAAGAGCAGTGGGAGCGTCGCCACGAGGCATCCGGATGACGGCGATCGCCAGGGCGGCCGCCATGAGCACCAGCTGCGCTAGCAGAAGCCAGGTGAAGCCGAGGTAGACGGTCCAGATCTCGAAGACCACACCGACGGAGAACAGCACGACGAGGGCCGTCCACCAGCCGGGCGGCAGCGCCGCGCGCGCGAGCAGCGCGAATCCGACCGCTGTCGCCACCACGAACAGGGCCATCGCGAAGGTGGAAGAAGGATAGCCGAGCTCATTGTCGGCGCCGGCGAGCACGGCGCCCTTACCGGCGGATTCGAGGTGCGAGACGGTAAGCAGCGTCTGGATGAAGGAGAAGAGCACCCCGAGCAGTCCGGCGCCCGCGAGCCCGAAAGCGGTCAGGGCCTCGCGGGTCTCTGGCTGTGTTCTCGGCACCCTCGGATTATTGCATGCGCCAAATGCCGCGTTGCTGGCAATGCATGCGATAATTTGAGTTAGTCATCCGGGCCGCGCCCGATGTGACGCCAAAGAATGCTTACCGGGCACACTGTACCTACCAAGTGCAGCCGGGCCACGCAGGATCGGCGTTGATCACTCAACGTCGCAACGAGGACGTGTCGGATAGCCAGTTCCGAGCAGTAACACCACAAACGAGCGAGACCAGAGCCAGCGCCACAGTGTCATGGAGATACGGGGCCGGGGGCCGGTTTCGGAGCGTAAGAATTAGCGGCAGATTCGCTGAAGCGCCAGATTCGCTGAAGTCGAGGGCCGCACGAGAGAGTACCCGGTGGGTAGCGCGGCTACCCGGTTCGGGCTAGGAGTGCACCAGCAATGGTGGAGACAAATTCAGAGAACACTGACGGAGTTGCGAAGAACGAGGCCGGAAAGAAGCGCACGCGGCTCTTCGGTGCTCGCAAATCGCCCAGGTCGACCGCGGCATCGTCTGCCCCGGTAGAGCAAACGCCGTCGGAAGCTCCACCGGTCGTCGAGCGACCGGCGCAGGTTCCGACGGAGGCCGAGGGCGCGGCCCCCGCGAAGCGCCCCTCGGGTCGCCGGGCAGCAATCCAGAACCCGCAGACGGATGCCGCGGCATCCGTGTCGACGCAGAACGTCGCTGAGCCCGCCTCCGACGGGGTCGAGCCCAAGAAGTCAGCCACGCGCAGCCGGAGCAGGAAGCCGGATGAGACGGCCGAGGTCGCACCGGCGGCGGCGCCGCTGCGCCCCACGACCTCACTGCTGTTCCAGGCGCCCGATATCCCGATTCTCCCGCAGCGTCAGAACTCGCGTTCCAACGCTCAGGAGGCGCAGGACGACGGCGATGAGCCGGCAACCCTTCGTCGTCGCTCACGCCGTCGCGCGGGCGACGAAGACCGCGACGGTACGGCCGGCGGTGGCGGCAACGGCAACCCGGCCAACACCGTGGTGAAGGTGCGCACCCCCCGTCCGCAGCCCGAGTTGAGCAACGAGCCGACAAAGGTCCGCGGTTCCACTCGCCTGGAGGCGAAGAAGCAGCGCCGTCGCGACGGCCGCGACGCCGGACGCCGCCGTCCCGTCATCACCGAGGCGGAGTTCCTCGCCCGTCGTGAGAGCGTCGACCGCGTCATGGTCGTGCGCTCCAAGTTCAACCGCATCCAGATCGGCGTGCTCGAAGACGGGGTGCTCGTCGAGCACTACGTGGCGAAGGCAGCGGATGCCAGCCTCATCGGCAACGTCTACCTCGGGCGGGTGCAGAACGTCCTCCCGAGCATGGAAGCCGCGTTCGTCGACATCGGGCGCGGTCGGAATGCGGTGCTCTACTCCGGCGAGGTCGACTGGGAGGCCGCCGCGGAGAATTCGAGCGATGGCAAGAGCCAGGCTCGCCGCATCGAGCTCGCACTCAAACCCGGCGACAAGGTTCTCGTTCAGGTGACGAAAGATCCGGTCGGCCACAAGGGTGCCCGCCTCACCAGTCAGGTCAGCCTTCCTGGCCGCTATCTCGTCTACGTGCCCAACGGCTCGATGAACGGCATCTCACGCAAGCTGCCCGACACCGAGCGTGCGCGTCTCAAGAAGATCCTCAAGGAGGTTCTGCCCGAGAACGTCGGGGTCATCGTGCGCACGGCCGCAGAGGGAGCGACCGAAGAGCAGCTCACGCTCGACGTCAACCGCCTCACCGCGCAGTGGGGGGCGATCAGCCAGACGCTCGAGTCCGTCCAGGCGCCCGCTCTTCTCCACAGCGAACCCGACCTGCTCGTCAAGATCGTGCGGGATGTCTTCAACGAGGACTTCCACAAGCTCGTCATCGAGGGCGAGGATGCCGAAGCCACGATCTCCACCTACCTCAAGCAGGTTGCACCAGACCTCGTCGACCGGCTGCAGACCTACGAGGGCACCGCCGACTCCTTCGACGAGTACCGCATCAGCGAGCAGATCGAGAAGGCGCTTGATCGCAAGGTCTGGTTGCCGTCCGGCGGCTCCCTGGTGATCGACCGCACGGAGGCGATGACGGTCGTCGATGTCAACACCGGCAAGTTCGTCGGCTCAGGGGGAAACCTCGAAGAAACCGTCACCAAGAACAACCTCGAGGCCGCGGAAGAGATCGTTCGCCAGCTTCGCCTTCGTGACATCGGCGGCATCATCGTCGTCGACTTCATCGACATGGTGCTCGAATCGAATCGCGACCTCGTGCTGCGGCGGCTCGTCGAATGCCTCAGCCGAGACCGCACCAAGCATCAGGTCGCGGAGGTCACCTCGCTCGGTCTGGTGCAGATGACCCGCAAGAAGCTCGGCCTGGGGCTCATCGAGTCGTTCAGCGAGCCCTGCGAGGTCTGTGCCGGCCGCGGAATCATCATCCACCACGACCCGGTCACGAAACACCGCCAGTCCGCCCAGCCGGAGCTGCGTCGCAGCCGCGGCAAGGGTGGTAACGGAAACAGCGGCGACGCCGGCCGACCAGCATCGAGTCCGTCCGGGGCGAAGAACGGCATGAACGGAACCCACGCCATCACCGACGACGTGAAGAATGCGCTCGCCCAGATCGCGGCCAGCACGATCGCACATCCGAGCGAAGCGCCCACGGTTCCGGAGGCCATCGATCAGGCCGAGGCCGAACCCGTCCGCACCACGATCGAGGAAGCGTCCGTCGCGGCCGCCGAGGCTGCCGTCGCGATTCTCGACATCCCGGTGAAGAAAAGCCAGCGGGCCCCGCGACGCATCAGCACCCACGATGCCGAGCAGATTCTCGACTCCGTGCTCGACGCGCTGCCGGAACCGAAGCAGCCGGGCCAGGGCAGGGCGCGCACGCCGCGCCGGGCATCGAGCTCCGGCACGGTCACGACCTCCGAGTCGGCTCCGACCACCGACTAGGGGTGTCACTCCGCCTGAGGAGTGCATGAGTGCAGGCCGAAGCCCAGCGGGGCGCGGGCGCTCTTCTGCACGCGCAACGTAGTATTTCGCGGGTGGGCATCCGAGTAGCTGAGCGCAGGCGTAGCGGACTGCGGGCGCCCACCGTCGTCGGCCTGGCGGTCGGCGTCGTGGGCATCGTCGCCGTCTTTGCCGTTCGGGCGTTCACGCCAGCGCTTGGCAGGTGGTCCCTGCCCAACCAACTTCAAGACCTCCTGACACTGAGCATCAGCGTCATCGTCGAGTCACTCCCGTTCGTCATCCTCGGCATCGTGCTTTCGATCGCCGTGCAGGTGTGGATTCCGGATCGCTGGATCATGCGGATCCTGCCGGCGAATCCCGTGCTGCGCCGCGGCGTCATCTCGTTTCTCGGCATCTTCCTCCCCGTCTGCGAGTGCGGAAACGTGCCGCTCGCCCGTGGGCTCATCATCAAGGGATTCACGGTCTCCGAATCGATGACGTTCCTGCTGGCTGCGCCGATCCTCAACCCGATCACGATCATCACCACCGGACAGGCCTTCGGTTTCACCAGCTGGATTTTCGTGGCAAGGCTCGTCGGCGGATTCGCGATCGCGAACATCATCGGCTGGCTGTTCTCGAAGCATCCAGACCAGGACAGCCTGCTCACCGACCGCTTCGCCGCGGAGTGCCGGATGCCGGATGGACACGAGCATGGAGAGACCCGCTGGCAGAAGAGTGTCGCGCTCTTCACCCGGGAGAGCGGCGTCATCATGCCGGCGCTCTTCATCGGATCCCTGGTCGCCGGACTGGTGCAGGTCGCCGTGCCGCGCGCGGTGCTTCTGAATCTCGGCAGCAACCCGGTCTGGTCGATCCTCGCGATGATGGCGCTCGCGTTCATCATCTCGGTGTGCTCGAACGTCGACTCCTTCTTCATCCTGCCGTTCGCCAGCACCTTCATGCCGGGTTCCATCTCGGTCTTCCTCGTCTTCGGGCCCATCATTGACATCAAGATGCTGACGCTCATGCGCACGACGTTCACCGCGAGAGTGCTGGTACAGCTCACGGTCGTCGTGGCCCTCCTTAGCGCCCTGATCGGATTGGTGGTGAACTATGTGGCGTAACCTCCGAAGGTGGCAGGGCGTCGTGCTCGTGGTCGCCGCGCTCGTGTCGACCGTCTGGCTAGCGTTCACCAACCAGCTGATCCTCTACATCCACCCGCGCTACGTCGTGTTCACGGTGATCATGGCCGCGCTCGGACTCGTGCTCGTCGTCGCGAGCTTCGTGAGCAAACCGGACCACGATCACGAAGAGCCGCCATCGCGCTGGCGGGCCGCGCTCTCCATCGCCGCGACCGTGCTGACTCTCGCGGTCGCCGTCGGACTCGTCGTTGTGCCGCCGGCGACCCTCACGAGCGCGACGGCCAACCAGCGCGTCATCAACAGCACGGGAGTCGGTGCCACAACGCAGAACGTCAGCTCGGCAGCATCAGCCCCGTCCAGCACGTTCGCGAAGTTCACGGTCCTCGACTGGTCGTCGTTGCTGCGCCAGACCAGCGACGCGAGCTTCTACAGGGACAAGGCGGTGGATGTCACCGGTTTCATCACCGCGGACAAGAGCGACCCGGACAACCTCTTCTACGTCTCCCGCTTCGTGATCACGTGCTGCGCCGTTGACGCACAGCCGATCGGGGTCCCGGTCTATCTGCCGAACTGGAAATCCAGTTTCTCGACCGACCAGTGGGTTCGGGTGAAGGGCGGATTCGATACGAACCCGAGCCGCACGAGCCACGAATCCGTGGCGCTCCTGCCCACGACCACGACCAGGGTGGATCAGCCAAGTGACCCATACCTCTACTGAGGGTGAGCCGGCGCTGCGCGGTTCACCGTTCCGCCGCGCGCTGGTGGTCACGATTGCCGTCCTCGTGGTGCTGGTCGCGGCCTTCGCGGGCCTGAACTACCTGCAGGGTCCGAAGCTGTCGAGCGCGACGATCGACACAGGCTCCGCGGTAGCGAAGCCCGGGGAGCAGCTTCGGCTCTTCGCCAACCAGAATGTCTCGGCCGTGAAGAAGGCCCAGGTGGCCATCACGCCAGCGGCGCCGTTCAGCGTGAGCTCGGCCGGTGGGATCATCGCCGTGCAGTTCGGCGAACGGCTGAGCTACGACACCCGGTACAGCGTCACGGTGAAGAATGTGACGAGTCTCTACCAGGACCGGCCGCAGACGTTCCGCTACGCATTCACGACCGCGAAAGCACAGTTCTATTACCTCAACAGGGCGGACCCGACCGCGGGAGCCGGTCAGCTCGACTCCATCGTGCGAACCGGGCTCTCGGGCAGCAAGGGCACCGTCATCTACTCGGCGCCGCACATCCAGGAGTTCGTCGTATTCTCGCAGCTCATCGCGGTGGCAACCCTCGGCGCCGACAAGACGAGTTCCCTCTCGCTCATAAGCCTGAGCGGCGGCCCGGTCGAGCGGATAGCCCTGCCGGGATCGGGCACGATCGACAGGCTGGCGGCCTCACCCGATGCGAACATGCTCGGGTTCCTCTTCACCGGCGCAGGGCCGACGGGCACGTTCTCGAGCGACCTGATGCTCGTCGACCTCGCCGGAACCCACATCGTGCAACCTGTGCTCGGTCTCGATTCTCGGCCGCTTGGCGTAGCGGCCTGGCAATTCTTGAGCGGCAGCACGAGTTTCGTGGCGCAGACCTTTGACCAGACGGTGCTGCTCATCGATGCCAAGAAGCCCTCATCGTCTGTGCCGCTTGGGCAGTTCGCCGAGCTTGGGCGCAGTTCGCCCGACGGCAAGACGCTCATCGTCAGCGACGTCTTTGGCAGGATCGCCTATTCGCTCGCCGACGGCAAGCAGACTCGGTTACCGGCACTTCCCATTGCCGGCGAGACGGCGTTCGGCGGCGATCTCCAGCTGCTGGGCTCCGGCAGCGCGCGGGTGCAGCAGGTCGCGGTCTTCGATAGGACCGGCGGCAACACCTACCGGAGCTATCTGGTCTACGAACAGGGTACGACATCGCGCATCCTCTTCGAGACGGCGAATGGCAAGGGGAGCATCGACGGCTTCAGCGTCTCGCCCAACGGCCAGTTCGTCGCGGTCAACGTGGTTCCGGACGTCGCATCAAGCATTTCTGACGGCTACTTCGTGAACCCCAAATCGACGTCGATCACGACGGTATTCGTCGACATCGCGACGGGGAATCTCGTGCGCAGCGTCGCGGGCTTCGACGAAAGCTGGTGAGGCGGATCGCCGAGAGTCCTCAGCCATCCTCGCCGCGTCGCTCCCGCTGAGATACCCGCAGCCCACTCGCCGCGAGTCGCTCCACGAACTGTCGAATCGTGACGGGCTGGGCGCCCGCCGCCACAAGCTCTTCGTACCGATCGGCCGGTATGTCGTAGTGGTCTCGGTCGAATGCTCGGCGGGGGATACCGTGGCGCTGCGCGAAGACGTGCAGTTCCTCGAGCGACCGGTCGCTGGCGAGGTGAGACCAGAGCGTATCGTTGGCCGGCCACCTAGGCTGGTCTATCAACACGGTCATGGGCCGATTCTAGACAGGGGAATGCCGAGGCAATGAGCTACATCGCCCACCGCGTCACCAGGCAGCATGGCTTTCTCGCCGCGTTCGTTTCCGCCGTGGTGGTGTTCGCGATACTGGTGGCCCAGACGGTGCTGAATTTTCTGGTCTCGTCGCTGAGTTATCTCGGCTCCGGCTCACAGCACAGTATCCAATGGTGGTCGTACTCGGGCCTGCAATTGATCGCCGTCTGCCTCCCATTCGCAATCGGGGTGCTGCTGAGCCTCTGGTTCATCGCGCCGATTGCGCCGGAGCTGCACGTCGCGCACGTGATCACCCGCAGCATCCTGGCATCGGCGGTTGGCGCGGTGCTCGCCGTGCTCGTGGCGATCGTCGCCTCGCTCGTCGGCCTGGTGAGCAGCGGACTGATGTCCCATTTCATGTCGACGCGGTTCGACGGACACACGTGGGTGGTCATCCTCGGCTCCGGCCTCGGCGCGGGAGGGCAGCAGTTCGTTTCGTCCACGCCACTGGTGATTCTCGTGGGCGTGCTGCTCTGGGTCTGGCTCGAGCGGCATCCCTCGAAGCATGCGGTTTCCGGTATCGTCGATCAGGCGTGAAAACGGGGCGCGCGGCGTTTGACCGGGGGGTCGATGATCGAGTATCGTTGTCCCTTGGTGTGTGCTGGGCCAAGCCCGCATGTTTACGCGCCAGAACTTCTCCCGGAATCTCCTCCGGTCACATAGTTAGGGTTACAAGTGGTTTACGCAGTTGTGCGCGCCGGTGGTCGGCAGGAAAAGGTCGAGGTCGGCACCATTGTCGTTCTCGACCGCATCAAGGCCGACAAAGACGGCAATGTCGAGCTTGCACCCGTGCTGCTGGTTGACGGTGACAAGATCACGCACGACGCCACGTCGCTCGCGAAGGTCAAGGTGACCGGTGAGGTCGTCGGCGATCTGCGCGGGCCGAAGATCGTCATCCAGAAGTTCAAGAACAAGACCGGGTACAAGAAGCGCCAGGGCCACCGCCAGGAGCTCACCCGCATCAAGATCACCGGAATCAAGTAGAGGGCCCCGACATGGCACACAAAAAGGGCGCAAGCTCCACCCGCAACGGTCGCGACTCGAACGCGCAGCGCCTCGGCGTGAAGCGCTTCGGCGGCCAGGTTGTCAGCGCGGGCGAAATCATCGTCCGCCAGCGCGGCACGCACTTCCACCCGGGCGTGAACGTCGGCCGTGGCGGCGACGACACGCTGTTCGCTCTCTCCGCAGGCGCGGTTGAGTTCGGCGCGAAGGGTGGCCGCAAGGTCGTCAACATCGTGGCGGCAGCGCAGTAGTTTTCGCTCGGCCCCGGCCGACACACATCATGGGTTCGAGCGAGCTTCGGCTCGCTCTCACCTTTTAAGCAGTGGTACGACACGAAGGGATGCGTTGTGGCTACCTTCGTTGACCAGGTAACGCTCCACCTCAGTGCCGGCGACGGCGGCGACGGTTGCGTCTCCGTCAAGCGGGAGAAGTTCAAGCCGCTCGCCGGCCCCGACGGCGGCAACGGCGGCGACGGCGGCGACATCGTCCTGATGAGCGACTCCGGCGTGACCACGCTGCTCGCGTTCCATCGTGCGCCGCACCGCAAGTCCGACAAGGGCGGCCAGGGCATGGGGGACCACCGCAACGGCTCCGATGGCGACGAGGTCGTTCTCGCCGTGCCCGTCGGCACCGTGATCAAGGATGGCGAGGGCAACGAGCTCATCGACTTTGCCGAGCCCGGCATGCGCTACGTCGTCGCGCAGGGTGGGCAGGGCGGTCTCGGCAACGCCGCCCTCGCGTCCACGAAGCGCAAGGCTCCCGGCTTCGCGCTGCTCGGCATCCCCGGCTGGGAGGGCGATGTCTTCCTCGAACTCAAGGTCGTCGCGGATGTCGCGCTCGTCGGCTACCCCTCCGCGGGCAAGTCGAGTCTCGTCGCCGCGATCTCGGCGGCGAAGCCCAAGATCGCCGACTATCCGTTCACCACTCTTCACCCCAACCTGGGCGTCGTTCAGGCGGGGGAGACGCGTTACACCGTCGCGGATGTCCCTGGCCTCATCGAGGGAGCCAGTGAAGGCAAGGGCCTCGGCCTCGAATTCCTCCGCCATGTCGAGCGCTGCTCCGCGCTGCTTCACGTGCTCGACTGCGCCACCCTGGAGCCCGGGCGCGACCCGCTGAGCGACCTCGACGTCATCCTCGGAGAACTCGCCGCCTATCCCGTGCCGGAAGGCCAGCTTCCGCTGCTCGAACGCCCCCAGTTCGTCGCGCTTAACAAGGTGGATGTGCCGGAGGGTCGTGAACTGGCCGACATGGTCAGGCCAGAACTCGAATCGCGCGGCTACCGTGTGTTCGAGATATCCGCCGTGAGCCGTGAGGGACTTCGCGACCTCTCGTTCGCACTCGGCGAGCTGGTCGAAGCCGATCGTGCCGTGCGCGCGGCGGAGCCGGTGCGGCAGCGCATCGTTTTGCGCCCCCGCGCCGCGAACGACGCCGGCTTCACCGTCAAGGTCGAAGGCGGTTCCGGCGGCAACATCTACCGTGTCGTCGGTGGCAAGCCTGAGCGCTGGGTCGCGCAGACCGACTTCAACAACGAGGAGGCCATCGGCTTCCTCGCCGACCGCCTGGCCAAGTCAGGCGTGGAAAACGAATTGTTCAAGGCCGGAGCGGTGGCGGGCTCGACCGTGATCATCGGTCCCGTCACGTTCGATTGGGAGCCGACGCTCACTTCGACCGCGGAGCTCCTCACCGCCCCCCGGGGCACCGATCCCCGGCTCGTGCAGAACGACCGCCCGACCAGCAAGACGCGGCGGCAGGAATATCTCGACCGCATGGATGGCAAGGCAGCCGCTCGCGCCGAGCTCGTCCGCGAGCGTGAGGCCGGCATGTGGAACGACGATGAAGGGTTCGCCGTCGCCGAGAAGGCAGCCGTTTCGACGGAGGATTCCGCCACGGATGCCTGATTCGCTCGCTACTGCTCCGATCCTGTCGCGCTCCGACATCCCCACGGCACGGCGCATCGTCGTCAAGGTCGGGTCATCGTCGATCAGTGGCGCCAACGCGGGGCAGATCGCCCCGCTCGTCGACGCCCTGGCCGAGGCGCACGCGCGCGGGTCCGAGGTGATCCTCGTGTCATCCGGAGCTATCGCGACCGGCATGCCCTACCTGAAGCTGGATGCCAGGCCGTCCGACCTGGCGACCCAGCAGGCCGCCGCCGCCGTCGGCCAGAACGTGCTGATCTACCGATACCAGGAGAGCCTCGACCGCTACGACATCGTCGCCGCGCAGGTGTTGCTCACCGCCGGGGACCTGGAGAACCCGACACATCGCAGCAACGCGCAACGCGCCATGGAGCGGCTGCTCGGCCTCCGCATCCTTCCCATCGTCAATGAGAACGACACCGTCGCCACCCACGAGATCCGTTTCGGCGACAACGACAGACTGGCCGCGCTGGTCTCGCTGCTGGTGCGCGCCGACCTTCTCGTGCTGCTTTCGGATGTGGACGCCCTCTACACGAGACCGCCAGGGCAGCCCGGCGCGCGCCGCATCGACAGCGTGCCGTTCCTCGACGACCTAAGGGGTGTCGAGTTCGGCGACATCGGCGCCGCGGGGGTCGGAACCGGGGGAGCCGGTACCAAGGTCGCCGCCGCCAAGCTCGCCGCGGCCTCCGGAACCCCCGTGCTGCTCGCCTCCACCCGTGACGTCTCGGCCGCGCTCGGCGGCGCGGAGCTCGGCACGTGGTTCGAGCCCGCGCGGACGTAAAATAGCTCCATGCCTGAAATCGCCGTTGCCACGCGCACCTTCCTCGAGAAGCTGACCGCGGCGCGTGATGCCTCCGTCGTTCTCGCGACGGCCAATGCAGCCCTGAAGAATCGCGCGCTCGAAGCAATCGCGCGCGGCGTCGTGGACAGCGCGGAACGAATCATCCGGGCAAACGATCTCGATCTCGCGAACGGCCGCGAGAACGGCCTGAGCGTCGCCCTCCAGGATCGCCTCCGCCTCGACGAGAAGCGTCTCGCCGGGCTCGCGGAGGCCGTCCGGCTGGTGTCGTCCCTCGTCGACCCCGTCGGGGAGTCGGTGCGCGGAAGGACTCTTCCCAACGGACTCGTGCTCAGCCAGGTGCGCGTCCCGTTCGGCGTGGTCGGCGTCATCTATGAGGCACGCCCTAATGTGACCGTCGACATCGCCAGCCTCGCGTTGAAGAGCGGCAATGCCGCTGTCCTTCGCGGTGGCAGCGCGGCCGAGAACACCAATCGGGTACTTGTCGAGGTCATCCAGGATGCACTCGCGAGCGTGGGACTCCCCGCGGACGCCGTGCAGACGATCGACGAATTCGGTCGCGAGGGAGCGAAGCAGCTGATGCAGGCGCGTGGCTATGTCGACGTGCTGATCCCCCGGGGGAGCGCCGACCTCATCAACACCGTCGTCCTCGAGTCGAAGGTGCCGGTTATCGAGACCGGGGCCGGAGTCGTGCACGTGTTCCTCGACGAATCCGCGGACGAGCAGTGGGCGATCGACATCGTGCAGAATTCCAAAGTGCAGCGGCCGAGTGTGTGCAACGCACTGGAAACCCTCCTCGTGCACGAGGCTGCGGCCGAGCGGCTGCTGCCATCCGTGCTGGCAGATCTGCGGACATCCGGCGTCACCATCCACGGCGACGAGCGCACCCTCGCGATCTTCGCGGATGCCGTGCCGGCCACCGAAGAGGACTGGACGACCGAATACATGTCGCTCGATCTTTCGGTGCGGGTGGTGGACGACCTCGACCAGGCGATCGACCACATCCGTCGCTATTCGACCCACCACACCGAGTCGATCGTGACCAACGACCTCGCCAATACGGAGCGCTTCCTCGCCGAGGTCGATTCGGCCGTCGTCATGGTCAACGCGTCGACCCGATTCACCGATGGCGGCGAGTTCGGATTCGGCGCCGAGGTGGGAATCTCCACCCAGAAGCTTCACGCGAGGGGCCCGATGGGTCTGAGCGAACTCACGAGCACCAAGTGGATCGTGCGCGGTTCAGGGCAGGTGCGCGCGTAGCGCATGATCGCGGGCAGTTCTGGCCGGTAGGCTGCTCTCACGGATATGACAAGAAGATTGGTGGATCTCGTTGCTCAGCGCGATTGTTCTGGCCGCTAAAGAGGCTCCCGCGATTTTGATTTTTCCCAACTGGGTGTTCCCGCTGATCGCGGTAATCGTCTTCGCCTCGCTCGGATTCGTCGTCTGGACCTATCGCGACCTGTCGAATCGCCACAGCCAGAAGACCGGGGCGTCCCCGGCAAGCGGGCACACGACGGACCACTAGGCGCGAACCACGTGACGGACAGTGCCCAGCGCCGACCCAAGATCGGCATCATGGGTGGCACGTTCGACCCGATTCATCACGGGCACCTTGTCGCCGCGAGCGAGGTGGCGCAGTCGTTCGGACTCGACGAGGTCATCTTCGTGCCGACCGGGCAGCCCTATCAGAAGCCGGGCGCGACGGAGAGCGAACACCGCTATCTCATGACCGTCATCGCGACGGCCGCGAATCCCCGGTTCACCGTGAGCCGGGTGGACATCGACCGGCAGGGTCCGACCTACACGATCGACACCCTGCGCGATATCCGCGCGCAGAGGCCGGAAGCCGAGCTGTACTTCATCTCGGGGGCGGATGCCATCGCTCAGATCCTCGACTGGAAAGACGTGCGCGAACTCTGGTCGCTCGCGCACTTCGTAGCTGTGTCTCGGCCGGGACATTCCCTGACTATTTCCGGATTACCGGAGTCGGAAGTAAGCTTGCTGGAAGTGCCTGCACTTGCGATTTCGTCCACTGACTGTCGCAGCAGGGTGAGCCGGGGTTTCCCGGTGTGGTATTTGGTCCCCGATGGTGTAGTTCAGTACATCTCCAAGCACCACTTGTATCGGAGTCTTACATGACAGCCTGGCAAGATCAGCCGCCAGTTAGTAGGCGGCAAGTTCGGCAGAACGAGCGCGGCGACGCCGTGGACTCGCAGGTGAGCCTTGCCCAAAATCCAACCGATGGCCCCGATTTCGGCCCTTTTCCTCGTGAAGGCTGGAACGCGGATGCTCGCGCCGCCACCACCCCAGAGCCGGCCGAGCGGGCCGACGGCGTGGTTGTGAGGGGTCGTCGCGCTCAGTTGCAGTTCCCCTCCGGAGCGACGCGGGATCACGACGAGACCGCGCACGATGCTCAGGTCGGCGCCACTCCAGAACCTCTTTCGTACATCACCCAGGGCCGCCCCCAGGTGCCGAGCTATGACGGGCCGTCCTTCCGGAACCGCTCGATCTCCGCGGTGCCCGATCAGGCAGCGGTGCCCGATCAAGCAGCGGTGCCCGATCAGGCAGATCGCTCTTCTGATGAGTCTCAGTCCTACCGGGTTCGCGACTTCAGCCCTGAGAGCCGTCGTTCGACGTTCACCTCGGTGCCGCGTCCCCAGGACTCGACACCGTCCGAGGACGATCAGCACGGCGTGCTCGACTATCACACCCAGGGCACACCCCGAGCGGCCGCAGAGCCAGTCGCCGCAGCGCCGGCGGCACACGACGACGTGCAGCACGACGAGCGCACCATGACGCGCCGCGAGTTGCGCGCCCTCCAGCAGAACAGCGATCCACTGCCGTTCGACGCGCCGTCGGCGCACACGACCTCGGTCGAGCCGATTCGTATTCGCGAACGAAACCACGACGCCAACCTCGCCCCCGAAACGGGACAGGTCCCGCGGCAGGCGGACGCTCTGGCGGAATTCGATGCACTCGCCGCCAGCAGGCCGGTCGCCCCTAACGAACCGCCCGCGCTCGTCGAACCGCCGCGGCTATCCTCCTTCCCGCTCTTCGTTGCGCCGGTCGAGGCGAAGCGGTCGGCGCCGGCATACGAGCCCGTCGTGGAGAAGCCTGCCCCCGCGCAGGCGCCTGCGGCCGTCGGCGAGTCCGTCTTCGTCGCATCGACGGGTTCGACGGCCACCGAGGACGTCGTTTCTGCCGAGATCGTCGACGACGAGGCGCACAAGCTTCCCGATTTCGAGGAACTCCTGTTCCAGGCATCCCAGGACGCCGTCGACGTCGAGCCCGCTCCCGCCGACACCGAAGAGAAGCCATTCGGATTGGTGCTCAACGAGCCGCTCGCGCTGAACGAGCCGCTTGTGCTCGACGAGCCAGGGCGGCGGGAGGTCCCCGAGGCAGACGCCGCTTCCCGTGACATCCATGAGGCCTATTCGCCTCCCGTCGGCCACTGGTCAACTCAGGCGTCCATCGATGACGACGAGCAGGTTCAGGAAGCCACTTTCAGCCGCAACGTCGGTGTCACGAGTGGCGCAATCACGACCAACGCGCTCGTCTTGCCGTCCCTCCCTACGGCCGATGACATCTTGAGCCCACTCGGCAGCACCGGCGAGATCCTCATCACGGGCTCGATCAACCTGCCGAGCAGCATGGGCACTACCGGTGCCCTGCCGGCCCGCTACGATCACTCCGACGTGGACGCACTGCTGGCTGCCGACGACCGCGAGGACTCATCAGATCCGGATTCCGCGCCCGTGCGCGCCATTCGCGCGATCAGCACTCACACGTCCTCCGGCCCGGTGATCAGCACCGTCAAGCCCAAGAGCAATAGCCGGATGCTGACCATCGTCGCAGTGTCGGCTGCCGTCGTGCTGGTTGGCATCGTGGCGCTCGTCGTCGCGGGAGTAGTCTTCAAGATCTTCTAGGCCCGTGACCTCACCTTCTTTCCGCCCATTCCAAAGGACCCTGTGACTGCTACCGACCACGCCCGCGAGCTACTTCAGATCGCCGCCACGGCGGCCGACTCCAAGCAAGCGGATGATCTCGTAGCCCTCGACGTTTCCGGACCGCTGCCGCTTACCGATGTGTTTCTGCTGGCAACCGGACGCAACGAACGCAACGTCATCGCGATCGCGAGCGAGATCGAAGACAGGCTTATCGAGCACGGCTCGAAGCCGCTACGGCGCGAGGGCCGTTCCGAGGGACGCTGGATTCTGCTTGACTTCGGTGACCTCGTTGTGCACGTCTTCCACGAGGAGGACCGCATGTACTATTCTCTCGAGCGGCTCTGGAAAGACTGCCCCGTCATCCCGATCGATCTCCCCGTTCGCGAGAACGCCGAGTAACCAGCCCCGGATTCGCCGTGCCCCGCGCATTGCCCAGCTGGCGGAATCGTGCGGATGACCGCGAGCGGGTGCGCGCGGTCATTGACGACTGGGCGGCAGCATCCGAGTTCGAGCAACTGGTTCGCGTGTTCGACGGCTCGATTCCCGAACTGAGCGGGGTGGAGCGGCTCTCCTGGCTCGACGAATTCGCGGGGGCGCACTGGGATTTTCGCCGCGGTCGCGAGCGCAACCTCGCCGATGACGTGGCGCTCAAGCCCGAACAGGAGCGGCTCATACTTGCGCTCTCGCCCGAACTTGGGCTTTCTGGCATCCATCGTCCCTCGCGAGCACGCTACGACACGGTACTCATGACCGGGGGGATGATCCGTGCCGGCATCGTCAAGCCGCGATTCGTGGCCCAGCTGCTCGAGTCGGGGCTCGAGGTGGACCGGATCACCTTCCTCGGTGGTTTTCGGGAGTTCGTTGGCGATGAGATCGAGCTCGCGCGGGTCTTCGGGATCAAGGGCGGCGACGAGTTCGACGCAATGCTCGCAGGGATGGAACTCGCCTTCGGCCCGCTCGGCGAGCCCGTGATCGAGGAGTTCGTTGGCGAGAGCCGCAACGCGTCCTGGCGCGAATTCGCGTGGACGACGGCCCGCCTAAGGCTGAGCGTCATCGCGGCGCCCTCATCGGCGCCGGAGCTGCGCAGGGCGAACTCCGTGGACACCTATCGATTCTGGGCGGAGCATCGACGCACGGATGCTGAGCGCTCCGTGCTCCTCGTGACCACGCCGATCTACGTCCCGTACCAGGGCGCGGGCGCCGTTGAAATTCTTGGCCTCGACTACGGCCTCCAGGTCGAAACGGTCGGGGCCGACCAGTCCGCCACAGATCTGGGCGAGTACAGCCAGCTGTTCCTGCCGCGCCATCACCTGCAGGAACTCCGTTCGGCGATCGGCGCCATGCTGTCGCTGCGCACGCAACTCTGAGGCGACATCCGGACGCCGGTTTGGTGGGCAGGCCAGATGTAGTAATCTTGACAAGTTGTCTTGCTCGTCGATCGGATCGGCTGGCGCGGCGATATGGGTCCATGGCGCAGCCTGGTAGCGCACCTGCATGGCATGCAGGGGGTCAGGGGTTCGAATCCCCTTGGATCCACCATTGATATCTGAGGTAAACCCCGGACATGATGCATGTCCGTACGGTTTGCTGGAGATTGACCGTCGAATTGTTTGTGAAGAAGTCCGCTCTGCTGAGCGGGCTTTTTTCGTTGTGGCGTCTGCTTTGCCTGCGGTGGCTGGCTTTCGATGGTCGTGTGGCGTAGTGCGGGGCTGAGGAGCGCGTTGAATGGCTCTGTCAGGTCGGCGTTGGCTTCCCCGCGTGGGTTGATCCGGATTTGGGCGAAGAAGGCTTGGTTGAGCATGCGTTTGAGGTGGTCGGGGGCTTCCCGGTAGGTGCGGCCGCAGTCCTCGGCGAGGTCGAGCGCGGCGGTCAGGTTTTCCGTGACGGATTTGTGGTCGGCGGTGGCCGCGTCGAGTTCGCGTGTGATGGCGGCCAGTTCTCGGCTGATTCGCTCTTGTTCGCTTTTGAGCAGGTCGAGGGGGATGGCGTCGGCGTAGTGGGCTTGCAGAAGTTGCTTCTGTTCCCGGGCGAGCTTGTCCTTGGACTCGGTGAGGGTTCTGAGGCTGTCGCGCTGTTCTTGATCGGTGGCCGCGATTTCTTCGAGGACGAGGGCTTGGATCGTGTCCCGATCGTCGGGGGTCAGGCTGATCCGGTCGTAGAGGGCCTGGATTTTCTTTTCGACCTCGTAGGTGAGGACGGCTTTCATGTCGCAGTTGGTGATTTTGCCTTTGCGGCCGCCGCAGACGAAGTAGGGGTAGATGGGGCCGGACTTCGAGCGGGCGTGGTGGACGAGCATGCGGTGTCCGCAGGTACCGCAGACGAT